>OHUI01000684.1_pt1 | contig 15821 bp, 9 predicted proteins | sample 1579231 | NCBI WGS metagenome assembly OHUI01 (sample SAMEA3882509, study PRJEB24775) | human gut metagenome | biome: human-associated habitat; feature: intestine environment; material: feces | place: Netherlands | collected 2009/2010 | reverse complement strand
CATTTCCAAGATAGAAGTTTACGGTATAATACTTACTCTTTCTGCGGACCGCATACAGAGTCATATCTTTTCTGACCTTTACGCGGGCACCTGCTTTATATACCACCTTACTGCTCCCCTTCCGTGTAGTCCATCCGAGATTCTGATATCCCACAGCCTTGGGTACTGCCGGAAGCCGGATCGTAGTATTTAATGTCACATTCTGTGTCAGTGCGGTATACGTCTTACTTTTGCTGGTACCTGAATTATTATTGAACTTAACGGTATAAACAAGCTTCGCCGCCGACACCTTATGCGATGCAGCCGGCACAAAGATCAGTGCAGCTGCCACAAGTGCCAGCAAAAGCCATTTTACCTGAAAGGCCTTTCCGGTTTTTTCTCTGTTTTTCATATAAACAAACTCCTCCTGAAATACATATCCATCCCCGGGTGCCTCCGTACTTTTTTTACAGAGTATTGATAAATCTCATAAATGCATCCCTGCCCTCTGGTGTGCATTTATAAACACCGGCATCCTCCAGAACATGAACAAATACATTGCCCACTTCCCTGCGTAGGACTTCCTGGATATTATCTTTATCAAGTTTCTCATATTTTGGCAGAAATTCTGCAACCCATGCAGCATGTTTCTCGATTTTCTCATTGGAAGCGATGTCCCTGCCGCTTAAAATATATTCTTCAAGAAGCTCCAGCTCTTCTTTCAGACGTGCCGGAAGAACAGCGAGTCCCATAACTTCGATAAGACCGATATTCTCTTTCTTTATGTGATGAAGCTCCTGATGCGGGTGATAAACGCCAAGAGGATATTCTTCGGTTGTGATGTTGTTTCTAAGCACAAGGTCAAGCTCATATCTGCCGTTTCTCATTCTTGCGATAGGGGTGATAGTGTTGTGCGGCTCGCCTTCAGTTTCAGCGTAAATGAACGCTTCTTCGTCGGTGTAGCCTCTCCAAGCTTTGAGTATCTTGTCAGCAAGGTCAACGAGAGCGTTTTTGTCCTCACTGTTTATTCTGATAACTGACATAGGCCATTTAACGATACCTGCGTCAACGTTCTCAAAGCCCTTGAAAACTATCTTTTCTTCAACAGGGGCTTTCGCCATTGCAAAAGTATAATGACCGCCCTGAAAATGTTCGTGCGAAAGGATAGATCCGCCAACGATAGGCAGGTCAGCGTTTGAACCTATGAAATAGTGCGGAAACTGTCTGACAAAGTCAAAAAGCTTCTCAAATGCCGAACGGTCTATTACCATAGGCGTATGCTTTTTATTGAAAAGGATACAATGCTCGTTGTAATAAACATATGGGGAATACTGAAGTCCCCAGTCTGTGTCGTTTATTTTAAGGGATATAACACGGTGGTTCTGTCTTGCAGGGGAGTTCACTCGTCCTGCATATCCCACGTTCTCATAGCACAGCAGGCACTTAGGATATCCCGACTGCTTTGCAAGCTTTGCCGCCGCAATGGCTTTCGGGTCTTTTTCAGGCTTGGAAAGATTGATAGTTATATCAAGGTCGCCGTACTCTGTTGGAGCTATCCAGCGCATATCTTTCTTTACTCTGTATCTTCTTATGTAGTCCGTGTCCTGCGAAAGCTTGTAGAAATAGTCAGTTGCGACCTTTGCAGACTGGTGGTTGTAAAGTCCCCAGAACTTTGTGTCTACCTCTGACGGTCTTGGAGTAAGAAGCCCCATGAGTTTTGTGTCGAAAAGATCTCTGTATACAATAGAATTTTCTGTAAGGCCCTTTTCCACAGCGTAATCGAGAAGCTCTTTGAGAGTGCTTTCAAGATCAACGTTAGAAAACTCCTCCGCTGGTTCGTCATATTCCTCAAGGTCAAGGGCTTCAAGAAGCCTGTTTGTGGTATAAACTCTGTCGCTCTCCTCAATAAGTCCGCTTTCCAGACCATATGTTACAAGCTTTTTAATGCTTTCAAATATCATGTTATAGATCCCCTTTTGTACAAAAGTATGAGGGGTAACCCCTCAGCCAGCATCTATTATTATAGACCATTGCTTATTCTTTGTCAACCGACAGACAGGCTAATTAAGATACTTTTAAGCATTTGAAAAGCGTAATAAGAATATTTTAAGATTATTTTGCAGAGGACGCCAGCCCCTACATTTAACGTCAGGGAAAACGATTTAGCATTGAATATTAACAAATTGTTAAATCGACAATTGTCCTATTGACAAAAGCGGGAAGTATGGGTATAATAAAAACAATATGACAAAGGCGTTGACAGGAACAAAAGCAAAGTTCTGACATTACAGAGAGCCGTCGGTGGGTGCAAGACGGTATGCGGAATTTGTGATAACTCGTCCCCGAGCCTGAACGGTGAAATCTTACTAGCCGCTCACGGGTTCTCCCGTTATAGAGATACGCATTGATAGATGCGGCTGAGATATGCGGTGTGAGCCGTATATGAATGAGAGTGGTAACACGGCAAAGCTCGTCTCTCCTTTTTGGTAGGAGTGGCGATTTTTTTTATGCCCTTTTCCACATCACTATCAAAATAATTATCGGCTTTATATTTATAAGGAGGATCTGACATGAAAAACGTAGAAAAGTATGAGAGAGGCTATTATATGCCTCCTGTAAAGTGCATGAAGTGGGCTGAAAAAGAGTATGTTGACCACGCTCCTGCATGGTGTTCTGTTGACCTGAGAGACGGAAATCAGGCTCTTATCATTCCTATGAGCCTTGAAGAAAAGCTGGAGTTTTTCACAAAGCTCGTTGAGATAGGCTTTAAGGAGATAGAGATAGGTTTCCCTGCCGCCTCTGAAACAGAGTATGAGTTCTGCCGCACACTTATTGAGAAGAACATGATACCTGATGATGTTACCATTCAGGTGCTTACACAGTCAAGAGAGCATATCATAAAGAAAACATTTGAAGCTATCGACGGCGCAAAGAACGCTGTTGTCCACCTTTATAACTCAACATCTGTTGCACAGAGAGAGCAGGTTTTCCGAAAGTCTAAGGAAGAGATAATCAAGATAGCTACAGACGGTGCAAAGCTCTGTAACGAGTATAAGAAGCACGCAAAGGGCAATATCGTATTCGAGTATTCTCCTGAGAGCTTCACAGGCACAGAGCCTGAGTTTGCAAGAGATATCTGCAACGCTGTTATCGACATCTGGCAGCCTACACCTGATAACAAGGTAATCATCAACCTGCCTGTAACAGTTGAAATGTCAATGCCTCATGTTTATGCTCAGCAGGTAGAGTATATGTGCGACACTCTTCACAACAGAGAGAACGTTATAGTTTCACTTCACCCACATAATGACAGAGGCTGTGCAGTGGCAGACTGTGAAATGGGTCTGCTTGCAGGTGCTGACAGAATAGAGGGTACTTGTTTCGGCAATGGTGAAAGAACAGGCAATGCCGATATCGTTACTATCGCACTTAATATGTACACTCACGGAGTTGACCCTAAGCTGGATTTCTCAGATATGCCTGCACTGGTAGAGCTTTACGAGAGAGTTACAAGAATGAAGGTTTATGACAGAAGCCCATATTCAGGCGCGCTTGTATTCGCTGCATTCTCAGGCTCACATCAGGACGCTATCGCAAAGGGCATGAACTGGAGAAAAGAGAAGAGCTGTGACAAGTGGACAGTTCCTTATCTTCCTATCGATCCGCATGACGTTGGCAGAGAGTATGACGGCGACGTTATCAGAATAAACTCGCAATCAGGCAAGGGAGGAATAGGCTTTATTCTTCAGAACCAGTTCGGCTACGATCTTCCAAAGAAGATGAGAGAGGACTTTGGCTACAAGGTAAAGGCTGTTTCAGACCACAAGCACAAGGAGCTTATGCCTGATGAGGTCTACAAGATATTCAAGGACGAGTACCTCAACAAGTGCGCACCTGTTGATATTCCTGAGGCACACTATGTTCAGAAGCAGAACGGCACTATCTGCGCCGCTATCACAGCTTCAGTAAACGGCGTAACAGACGATCATACAGCAGAGGGCAACGGACGTCTTGACGCTGTGGCAAATGCTATCAAGCAGGCTTTGAACTTTGATTTTACCGTGGAAACATACACAGAGCACGCTCTTGAAAGAAAGTCAACATCTGAGGCTGTTTCGTATGTTGGAATTTCCTGCGGTGATAAGATGTATTGGGGCGTCGGCAGACACTCAGATATCATCGTATCTTCTATCAAGGGTCTTGTTTCAGCTATCAACAACGCTTTTGCAGATAAGAAGTAATGAATAAAAATTTAAGGGACAGGCGAAAGTCTGTCCCTTTTTTTGTACAAAAAAATGCAGCCATATAGAATATGACCGCATTGTATATTATTTCTTTTTTCTTCTGAAAAGCCTTTTGAGCCAGCCTAAAAAGCCTTTTTTTTCCTTTTCAGGCTCGACAGCCTTTGAATCATTAACAGGAGCAGGCTTTGGTGCATTGGCGTATGCTTCAGCGTAAAATCTGCTTTGTGCGTCAATGGCGATATCTCCACGCTCTGCACGGACATATTTTCCGTCAGGCTGCATTATCCTTGCTTTTACGTTGTCCTGCATCTGGGTGTCAAAAATATCGAGGACACGTTTTTTTACTTCTTCACTGAGGATAGGTGCGGCGACCTCAACTCGCCTTGTGGTGTTTCTTGTCATATAGTCTGCGCTGGATATGTATACCTTTTTGCGAACACCTGTGCCGAAAATATATATCCTTGCGTGTTCAAGATATCTGCCCACTATTGAGCGTATCTGAACATTGTCAGTAACGCCCTCCACGCCTGCAACAAGGCAGGATATACCTCTTATAACAAGCTCGACCTTAACGCCTGCCTGAGAACATTCTATTATCTTGTCCATAAGCACCTTATCAGTAAGAGAATTGAGCTTTGCGGCAACATATCCCTCACCGCCTGCTCTTGCAATGCTTATCTCATTATCCATAAGCTCCACTACCTTATTTTGCAGACAGTGGGGAGCGACCATAAGTGCCTTTGAGCTTTCCACAAGCTCGCCCATTGACAGCGTTCTGAACACCTCGCAAGCATCCTGAGCAATGTCATTGTTTGATGTCATAAGGCAAAGGTCGGTATAAAGCCCTGCGGTCTTTTCGTTGTAGTTTCCTGTACCCACCTGAACAGTGTACTTAACGCTGTCGCCAACTTTTCTTGTAATAAGACAAAGCTTTGAATGGACTTTAAGTCCCTGCGGACCATACATTACATGACAGCCTGACTCCTCGAGAAGCTTTGACCACCCTATATTGTTTTCCTCATCAAAACGTGCCCTCAGCTCCACAAGCACAAGCACGTCCTTACCATTTTCAGCGGCGTTGCACAACGCCTTTATTACCTTGGAGTTCTTCGCCACACGATACAAAGTCATTTTGACAGACGTAACGCTATCGTCCTTTGCCGCCTCGTCAAGAAGCCTGATAAAAGGCTTTATGGACTCATAAGGATAGTGCAGAAAAAGATCCTTTTCGTCTATCTGCTCTATCATTGACCTTGACGGGTCTATCATCGCAGAGGGCTGAGGCTCCTGCTTCGGGAAAAAAAGCTCTTTTCTGTCTGCCGCCTTGTCAAACACAGCGAACACATAGGACATATCAAGGGGAGTTTTCTCCACAAAGACTTGTTTTTCTGAAAGCTCCAACCTTGAAAGCAGTTCGTTCAGCACAGTGTCGGATATTTGCTTTGAAAGCTGCAATCTAACAGGACAAAGGCGTTTACGCTTGTTGATAAGCTCAGACATATTTTGTCTGAAATCAAGTTCCGAGTCAAAGCCCTCGTCAACGTCAATGTCGGCGTTTCGTGTCACTCTCATAAGAGCCTTTTCTTCTATTTTATAGCCCTCAAAAGCCTTGTCAGCATAATGGAGAATAAGCTCTTCTACAAGGATATAGCTTATGCACCCCTCGTCATCAGGAAGAAAGATCACACGCTGGAATTTCTCGTTACAGCTAACTATACCCACTGTGACGGCAGATTTTGAAGCGAGTTTTGCGACCGCATAAATACTTTGATTTGCAAGAAACGGGAAAGGGTGTCTTTTATCAATGATAAACGCATTAAGAAACGGCTTGACCTCATAGGCATAATAAGCTTCAAGAAATTTCTTATCCTGTTCAGTGAGAGCCTTTATGTTTTTATGTACTATATTTTTAAGCTCCAGTTCCTCGCAGATAGCTTTGTATGTCTTATCTTTTATTGGTATAAGCTCATGAACACGCTCAAATATTGCTGAAAGCTGTTCAGATGGACGCATTTTGGACTTGTTGTCTTTATGATCGTCGTCCACAAGCGAGGAATCATAAAGTGAGCCCACACGCACCCTAAAAAACTCGTCAAGATTGCTTGCAAATATCGACTGAAAAAGCAATCTTTCAAGAAGCGGTGTAGCACTGTCCTGAGCTTCTTCAAGAACTCTCTCGTTAAATTTAAGCCATGATAACTCTCTGTTATCGTAGACCTTGTTATTCATATTCTTATTTCTCCTAACTCCTATCGTAAGAAAGGCATCTTATATCATACTGTATTATTATACCGCCAAACGAATATGATGTCAATGCAGGTGCCGTAAAAAGCTTGTAAAATCGCCATAAAACAAAAAAACTCCCGCCCGAAGGCAGGAGCAAATCGTCTTGAAGATCAGATCCCGATATATTCCTTAGCGGTCTGGCATATATTTGCACAGTTATTCGCAAGGACGCTGTTGTCTTGTGGCAGATTCGGCAACATGATAAGCCAAAAAAGAATGAACACCATTATAAGCATAAGCGTAGCACCAGTCACAAGTATCAAAGCGGCTGAACGCTTTGATTTCAGTGTTGTATGTACATCGCTGCACACTTTCTCGGCGGGCTGTGCATTTTCTTTTTCCTCGTTAGGAATACGTTTTTTTTGCTCTTTTTTACACTCAGTACACAACATATACTTTAAACCTCCATAATCTATTTTTACTTCATTAATTATTATACCACATTCTTACCGTCTTGTGTTAAGCTGGCAGCTATAATTTACAGAAATTTCGACTGAACTTTTTGTAAATTGGTAAAATTCTAAAACTTGCCATGCGCATATAATCTATCTTCATAAACAAAACCCCTAAAAGAATAACTTAACAAAATCAAATATTGATATAATTCTGCTATTGACAAATGAGAAGCATATGATATAATTACTGTGTGTGGAAAAATAATCGACCTACGCTCATATGCGTGTTATGTGGAGGAAGTAATAATGGTAGACAATGTACGTCGTGAATGTATCATGTCAATGTATGAGATATACCCTCTCAGCAGAAAATTGGTATTTGATACGTTTGATAAGAAAAAGTATGATATAACAAGAACTCAGCAGATAATAATGTTGTCACTATGTATTGAGGGAACGCTCACAATGTCACAGCTTGCAAGCAAGATAAACACTTCTAATGAGCAGGCAACAAGGGCTGTGGCACAGCTTGTTGACAAGGGCTTTGTTATCAGAATGCAAAACCCCGATAATCGCAGAGTTATCAACATCAGGCTCACTGACGAAGCTATGCGCTTTATGGAAAAGATGAAAAACGAGATACTTGATGATATACTTGGTAAATTTTCCAGTGTTTCAGATAGTGATATGAAAAAAATGAAGGACGCACTTGTATTTATAAATAGTATACTTAAAAAGGTGCTTAAATAGGAGGCTGTTATGACAAAGGCGAAGAAAATAGTCAGCCGTTGCGAAAGCTGTGTGAATTACGTTTTTGATGAGGATTGTGAATGTTACTGCTGCATGGTCGATCTTGATGAGGACGAAGCATACAGATCAATGAGCGACAGCGAATATAGCTGTCCTTATTACAGGCTTGATGATGAATACGCTGTTGTGAGAAAGCAAAATTGATGATAGATCGGTGAATACATGAAATTTGCCGATTTTTTCTTGCTTTGTTGAACGTGTAAAGTTCAAAAGCTTGTCGATATAGATGTGTAAAGTTTGCTTGCTTTGCAGTGAACATTTGCCGTTAAATAAGGACCGATCTGGGGCTGAATGAATATTTGACTAATGATGGAAAGTTATTTATCAAAGTTTACAAAATATTAATAAATACAGCATTAGTATACAATGTTAAAATATTGACTATGCAGGCTGCTATAATCAAAATAGGAAAGATTTTTTTGGGGAAAGTTGCAATTAGCGTAAAAACGCAGGTTTCATATTGTTTCATGTTCAAGGCTAATAAATATGCCGTTTTATCATCTGCCGGCACTGTGAAAATGATAAATCAATATTGTGCGAACTATCAGTATATTTATATGTAATAAAATACAAATATGATATATTGTGGGATTGACAAATGGAAAATCAAGTGATATAATACTTGTAATTATATAGGCATATTGCGTCGGAGGTGAGGCTTTTGAAGGATAAGGCGCTTGAAAAATTGTCAAAAAATGAGCTGCTCGAGTTAATGCTTTATCTGCGAAAAGAATATGATAAGCTTAACGCAGAGAATGAAAAGCTTCTTCAAAAGCTCGAAGATAAAAAAAGTATCACTGACCGACTTGACAGGCTGGAGCGGCAGGTAGCTGCACTGACAGGTCACAAGCTGGTTGTTGAGCAGCCGGTAGTGGAGGAAGATCATGGCGGCAGATAGCAAGAACGAGGTGTTAAAAAAACCTGAGCTTCCTGATGCCCAGACACTTGAGCGGGTGGTAAAAAAGCGTCATGAAAGGCGGGAATATCTGAGGATACTCCGCAGCACCGTGGCGTCGCTTCTTGTTGTGGCAGCGGCAGCAGTTATCATATCAATGTTATTTTTGCCTGTTTTGAGAGTAACGGGTACAAGTATGACGCCGACTTTGCATGACGACGAGCTGGTGGTGTGCAGAAAGCGTGGAAGCTTTCAGAAGGGCGATATAGTTGCGTTTTATTACAATAATAAGATACTGTTGAAACGTGTTATCGCTACAGCAGGAGATGTGGTGGATATCAAGGAGGACGGTACTGTTATCGTCAACGGAAAAACCTTGAATGAGCCGTATGTTGACGGCAAAGCTCTGGGAGAATGTGATATCGAGTTGCCTTATCAGGTGCCTGACGAGAGAATATTCGTTATGGGCGACCACAGATCTACGTCTGTTGACAGCCGTACAAAGAGGATAGGCTGTATTGCTGAGGAAGCAGTGCTTGGAAAGGTCTCACTGAGGATATATCCTTTTAAAAGGATAGGCACAGTGGACTAGCGTTTATTATAAATAGTGTATAATTTCGGAGGGAGTGATCCGTTTTGCAGAATTTTAACGGTAAAGTTCGGCAATATCTAAAAGAAAATGAAAGGAAAAAACGCAGCCGTTTGTTCGGTGTGGTGCTGTCTGTAGTTATGACAGTGTCAGTGCTGGCAAGTCTTGTTATGCCTGCAATAAGTGCCACTGAGGGTACTTCCGTGGCAGGTGGAGATGTTTCCTATAACGGCGGAAGCTATTCTTATAAGGATGCGAATAGCGTCACGATAAAATCCTATGATGCGGTCGGTTCAGGAAAAGACCAATCTAAAAAGATCGAATTCAATGTGGAATTTAATTTTGACAAGGGCGAAATGACCAATAGGTATATTTATTTCCCTATCGACGATAATGTTAGCCTGCCCGAGGGCGGTATACCGTCAGACGGAACCTGGGGCGATGTCGAGGATACTCACTTCGATGAAGGACATGGAATTTCGGGTAAGTACAGAGTCGACGAGATAGATGGAAAGAAGTATCTTTTTATTGAGTTTGATGAGCGATATCAACATAAAAATGAGAAGGACGCTATAAGCGGTAAGGCAAGCTTTGAGGGTAATGTAAAGCGTAAGGATACAGATACAGGTGATAAGACCACTGTTGAGATAGGCGGTCAGACGGTTGAAATAGACGGTTTTACTCCGCTCACTATGTCTGCCATAAAGGACGCAAGCGAAACTGCTGACGGAGTTAGGTGGACTATCACAGTGGACAATCCTGCAAAGAAGCCTCTTGACAGGATTGAGGACAAGCTTTTTAAGGATGCTGTTGACGGAAGCTTCACTGTTTCACCTGAGGGTGCAGGAAGCTATGACGCGTCAAGCGGAAAGTTTGTTTTCAGCGATGGATTCAGCGAAGAAAATGTTACCATAAGCTACACGACCCCATATCCTACAAGCGACCCGAATTTCGTTATGTCAGGTAAGGTGGAAAACAAATCCACCACATATGATAAGGACGGAAATGGAGTAAAAGCAGATAAAATTATTTATTCTGAGTCAAAGAAGGATAAGATCTCAAAAACAGGCAAGAATGTTGACTACGACAATAACGAAGTCACATGGGAAATTGTTGTAAGCAACCCTAGCGGTGCAGACCTCAAGGGCTATCACCTTTATGATGAAGCATTCCCTGATGCAAAGCCAGGAAGCTTTGCACTTAAAGCTGATGATGGTTCAGATGTAAAGTACACACTTGACGGAAACACGCTTACGTTTGACGATAAAACAACAGCGTCAAAAATTACTATCGAGTATGTGACAGCTATCGATCCTGACAAGGCGGAAACTACAAATACAGTTAAAATGCAAAGACCTGATAAAAGCCAACCATGGTCTGATATCACATCAAGTGAAACTGTTTATAATAGGTATCAGATATCAAAAAGTGGTTGGATAGATAATAACACGTTAGGTATACTCAAATGGGAAGTAACTGTTAAATGTAATGACAAAAATTCTACCCTTAAAGGCAAGACAATAACTGATAATATGCTTAAAGCAGGACAGATTGTCAGCATAAAGGTTGGAAATGATACCTTTGATGCAACAGTTGCAAGTGACGGTGAGCTTGTTTTGCCTGACAGAATAGGTGACAATAACGAGGTAGTTATTTCCTATGAAACAAAGGTTGCTGACTATGATCTTGGCGACCCTGACAGCAATGGAAATTATGCAGTGAAAAATACTGCAGGAATTGACGGATTCCATTCTGACAAGACAGTTTACTATAAACCTGTAAACGAGAAGTCAAAAACAGTTCTTGACATTTCTCAGGACGGAAGCAGTGTTACATATAAGTGGCAGGTAGAGGTCAAGCAGACAAACGGTTCCTTTAGGGGCAAGACTATAAGCGATATAATGAACGCTACGTCAAATGATGGTAAGTCAATAAAGAGCGTTCTTGACACTGATTCCATTATCATGTATGTTCAGAGAAATGGAACAGGAAGCTATGAACCGCTTGACAGTTCAAATTACACTGTAGTATCTAATGCCGACAACACTTCGTTTGAGATAAAGTTCAATGATAGTGAAGAATTTGACAATATAAACCTTGTGCAGATAAAGTATAGCAGTACCATAGATGTAACAGGTCTTGACGAAGGTACTATTATAAATGTAAATAACAAGGCTACTTATAAAGGTGAAACATTTGAGCCTAGTGCAGATAAGACTAAGTTTACTATAGGCGACAGCTCCAAAGCGCCTTATGAAAAGTATGACGCTGCAAGCAGTGTAGCAGGCGACACAGTGCATGATCTTAGCAGCCTGCCTGTTGTTACTGTAAATGGTGTTGAGTATTACAGGTTTGATTGGCGGCTTGATGTCAATAAGGACGGCACTTATGAGTATGAGGAAGATGTCGAGATCGTGGATACTTTGCCATCTGGCATGATCTTATATGAGAATAATGATTATCTGAAATATTCAACTGGCGGCAGTTCTTCAACCAATCAGCTTACGACGACTCCTTGGTATCAGTTTAGATATTCCTATGATAAGGGTACAAATAAGATAAACCTAGTAAAAACCGGATATAGCACTACGTATTGGACGTTCTATTACAGCACTCTTGTAAAGGTCGATGATGTTAAGAATGGTGTTTACAAGAATGGTACTGCAGCGTTCAAAAATACAGTTCAGGACAAAGCTGGAAAATATCCGGAGAGAAGCCAGACGCAGACAGTTAAGGAAAAGAACTTGAAGAAAACTTCTTCTCCGAAGTCCACCGGCTGTGAGATAACTTATACCATTGATGTTAACCCTAAAAAGCTTAAATGCTCAACAAACGGAATGATAACTCTCAACGATGTTATCAAGTGCGGAGGCACGGCTGTAGTTAAGACAAAGGACGCTCAGGGTAACATTCAGACAAAAACGGTAAGCATAAATGGCAATTCCGCTGTTGACATGGATCTGAAGTCTATCAAGGTATTTGACGCAGATACGGGTGCAGAGCTTGCTGTGAGTGATTACAGTTATGTGATATCAGATCCGGAGGCAGTTGACAGCACAGTTTCTTGCAGTGCAGATGTTATTACCAACGAAAAGGGCAAGTTTATCGCTAACTTTATTCCAAGTGAAAGTATTGTTGGCGCTAAGGGTACTATTGATCTAACTTTGCCTGAAGGCTACGAAACCGGAAATATAAAGAGTTACTATGTGGCTTATGGCTATATGGACGGCAACAGCTTCAAAGAAGTAAAAGCCTTTGCCAACAAGAGAAGCGAGTGGTCAGATTTTGGCTCAAGCATATCCGTCCCTGTGGAAGAGGTTTCTTCTGAGAAGGCGTGCGGTGTTTTCAGAGTCGAATATGAATACAGGGATAGCAGCGGCTTTTCAAACACTGAAGTCAGCAATGAAAAAATGCTTTCGGCTGTAAAGTGTTCCGCACTGACTGCGAAGACACGAGATTTTGTAAAGAAACTTGAAATAAACGTTCCAGATCAGCGTCACCTGAAATTAGTTTACGTTTATACAGGAAGTCCTGCAAATGATGAGGACGCTGAGAACGATGGCTATAAAGTCCATGTGTTCAATAATATATCATTTGACACAAACGGCTCTGCTGTAAATGACAGTGAAGATAATGATTCCGAGTTTGAGTTGATAAATCAGTCAAAGGCGTCATCAACAACTGTTGAGCCATTTAAGCTTATAAAGGTAGACAGCGGAGACTATAGTATTATGCTTAAGGCTTCTTTTGAGATCTACAGATACACTAAGCTAGAAAATGGCACATACGATTGGCTCCCGGCAGTAGATTTCAAAGAAAATGCTGCGAAAGACAGAAAATCAGTTATCTGGGGAAATTCGGCGCAGGATAAGGCGCAGACATTCAATGTAAATGCTGACGGGTCATACAACCTTGACCTTGAACCTGCCGCAGGCACTGGAGATACTGAGGGTCATCTTTATAAGCTTATAGAAAAGCAAAGTCCAGAGGGTTATCTTCTAGACGAAACTCCTATATATTTTGCTTTTAAAGTGCGTCCGGCTGTAGTTCCAAGTGAAGTCGGTGAGGACGGATATCAGTTCGTGAAGAACGGAGATATGTTCAGAGTAACAAATCTGCTGAAAGAGTTTAAGATAACTGCAAGCAAGGTTTGGAGCGATGGAAACGGCAATCATTCGGCAGAGAGCGTAAAGTTTCTTCTTGGCTCGTCTACAACTAAGGTTTTAAGCGGTGTCCCAGATGATATTCAGTGGGGCAGTGCTGAGGTAACTCTTAACGAAGCTAACAATTGGAAACATGAGTGGACAAAGCTTCCTGGATATACGAAGGTCGGCAATGATTACAAGCAGCTTTACTACTATATCAAAGAGATCGATCTTGCAACAGGATATGAGGCTGTATACAGTGCAACGGCAATGAGCAAAAACACTGATGTTACAGTTACGAACGTCAAGGGACTTAACATTACGAAGGAATGGCGTGATGAGCTTGGAAACAAGCTTGCTGACAGCGAGCTTCCTGCTGGTATCGACAAGATCGAGGCAGATGTTTATGAGTCCTCTGTTGCACCAAATTCAACCTCAAGAGTGAATGGAGATAACGGAATACCAACAGATTGCAAACTTATAAAAACTGTTTCTCTGGAAAAGTCTAAGAATTGGACGGTAGCTCTTGACGGTCTTGACAAGGACAAGTATTACTATGTTCTTGAAAAGAATATACCTGACGGCTTTGGCGTTACATATACTTATTCAAATAACGGCAGCGCCACGGGCTTTGATACGATCGTCAATACCAAGAACCCGCAGAAGGTAGAAAATATGGATGTTCGCCTGCAAAAGGCATGGTCTGACGGCGATAGCAATACCCATACCAATGATAAGGTAACGTTCAATATCTATAGGTCAACAAATAAGGCTGACGTGCCTGAAAAATATAACAAGTTTACAGGCACAATGGATAAAGGACAGAATGTTAAATTCAAGATCCTTACAAGCAATGGTACAGAAATGGCTCAGAATGGAAGCTTTGCCTCTGAGTATGCCATGTATGGCTCGGCTAAGTTCAGTTTTGATATGACAAAGTCATGGATAAATATCGGTGAAACTGAGGGACGTGTTAGAGTTCTTGACAGTTCAGGAGCTGTTCTGGCTGACATCTATAAGTCAGGTGAAAATTGGGTGGACGGCAAGCCTATACCTATGTGGAGCGGTGATAGCAAGTATGTCAGCGTTAGTGATTACGTCACACCGTCTTGGGACAAGAGTCAGTTTGTTCTGAATCTGAATAATATCACTTCAGATATTACTGTTGAACTTACACTTAAGGGCGATAGTGGCTGTTCATACGCAGTGACAGCTAATGATCTTGGCACACCTAAAAAGACGAACGTTACGCCTGTTCCTAATAAAGATGCGACACCTAGCGGTGAAGTATTCTTGTGGAAGCAGATAACGCTCACGGCTGATAACAACTGGTCAAATGCCGTTTCTCTTGAAAAAAATGACATCAAGGGTAATAAGTATTACTATTGGTTTGAGGAGATAGACGTGAACGGTCAGCCGATAAGCACATCGTCATACAAAGCTTACTACAGATACAATGGCTCAGAAAATGAGAATTGCATTGATATGACAAAGAACGGTGATCAGTATGTTCAGGTCTATAACAACTCTGAGGAAACTTTGGGAGAGTTGCCTGAAACAGGCGGCATGGGTGTTATCCCATTCGTGGCAGCAGGCGGAACAGTCACTGTTGCTGCAACATTACTTTTAGTTACAAAGCGTCGCAAAAAAACGCTATAAATAATCAAATATGAAAGGATAATTAATTATGAAGATGAAGAAATTCGCAGCTCTTGCTGCTGCAACCGTTATGTCAGTTTCAGCTATTGCTGCAACATCAGCATTCGGAGTATTTGCTACTACTGATGCTGGCGTTAATAACATTGTTATCAAGGATTCTGATACAAACAGAGTATATAAGGCTTATCAGATCTTTGACCAGGCATCTGCAACAAATACTATCAAGTGGGGCAAAGGCATTAATGGCGATGCTCTGCTTACCAGCCTGAAAACTTCTGGTCTTAGCACTTATATGTCTCAGTTTGACAGTGCCGAGAGCGCAGTAGACGTTGCAAAGATAATATCAGATGCAGATCATTGGACAAAGGAAGATACTGCAAAGTTTGCAAAAGCCGCTTCTGCCTGCATCATCGACAATAAGTCTGTAACCGCCTATGAAGATAACGGTGAGTACACTATTCCACTTCCAAATGCTGGCTATTATCTCGTTGTCGATGCAACAGAAAATAATGGTGTTGATAAGGCTAACTCAGCTCTTATCCTTAACGTTTCAGGCACAACAAACGTTACTCCAAAGAGGACAAAGCCAACACTTACAAAGCAGATCAAGCATAATGAGAATAACACATGGGGCGATGTTGGTGACAACGCAATTGGTGACGATGTAGAGTTCAAGATCACAACAACTATACCAAAAGATGTATCAGCTTATGACAAGTATACATACACAGTTCGTGACCAGCTCAGCGATGGTCTTACATTCAATAATAACCTTACTTACAAATACTATGACGCTAGCGGCAATGAGATCACTCCTGT
>OHUI01000682.1_pt1 | contig 15870 bp, 10 predicted proteins | sample 1579231 | NCBI WGS metagenome assembly OHUI01 (sample SAMEA3882509, study PRJEB24775) | human gut metagenome | biome: human-associated habitat; feature: intestine environment; material: feces | place: Netherlands | collected 2009/2010 | reverse complement strand
TCGAAAACATGATGACCAGTAATAAACTGGATACAGTTGTATTACTGGGACATATAAATCCGGATGGGGATGCGGCAGGATCTGTCATGGGATTAGCACATTACATAAAGGTAAACTATCCTCAGTATGAAGTGCTTCCATATCTGGCGGATACAATAGATAAAGGCCCTAATAAGATCATAAAGACAGATAAAGTATTTAATCCATTTGAAAAACCGAACGTAGAAGGAAAAAAGTTTGCAGTTATTGTGTGCGATAATGCAGTGATCGTGCGTATGGCAGGAAGAGAATACTATGAAGCTGCTACGGCATCAATGGTTATTGATCACCATGCATCTAATGAAGGATATGGAAACATTAATTATACGAAAGTTTCAGAAGCCTGTGCAGAGAATGTTTTTTATATACTGGACAAAAATAGTCTAGAAAAAGCGACAACTTTAGAACTTCATCCAACAGCTGCTGATTATATCTACCTGGGAATCATACAGGATACAGGAGGTCTTGCCAGGGCAAAGGAAAGTACTCTGTATGCGGTAATGACATTGCAGGGAATTGGCGTAAAACACAGTGATATTATGAAAACGATGCATAATGATACGCTGGAAAGCTTACAGAAGAAAGCTCTTTTATTAAATAAGGCGTTTTGTGTACTGGATGGCAAAGTAGCGTATGTTTGTGTAGATCAGAAAGAGAGCAAAGAAAAAGAAATCCGTTATGAAGATATCCATCCAATTGCAGAAATTCTTCGGGATTGCGAGGATATAGAGCTGAGCTTTACCATGTATGAGGAAGCTGAGAATAAATGGAGATGTTCTTTCAGATCTGATGGTGAATGGATTGACGTCAATGAATTGCTGACTCCTTTTGGCGGTGGAGGACATGCCGCTGCCGCGGGACTGAAAAAGACAACGGATGATGTGGAAAAACTAAGGGAAGCTATTTTTGAACGGATCAAGGATTTGAGAGAATAAATGTGAAAAATAGTATAAGAAATGAAACGAGCCGGTGCTTATTGCTGCTGCGATAGGCACCGGCTTTTTTGCTCTCATAAATGACGGTTTAAGCTGAAAATACCAAAGATATCAAAAGAGTGAAAGAAAAACTTTGCACATGATTATAGTGAAAAAAATAACTGAGGATTTTTTGAAAATTCGACAATAAAGTACTATAAATAGTATTATAAAAACTTATATGTACGATAAATGGGATGTAATATAAAAAATTATATATAAAAAAGAAAGACGAGAAAAGAAGTGCGATATAATGCACACATAAAAGACGAGAAATAAAACGAAATACAAAATAATGCACAGACTCAAGAGCTTACTTTATCTGAATAGCTTATTTGATATATTTTATGTGGGATATAGTTGACCTATGACAGATATTGGGTATAATTACTTTAAATAATAAGAAAAAGTGAGAAATTACGATAATAACAGAAGGGAGATTTTATGATGGATCTTATGCAGGAAGCTATTCTTCTGGGATTTTCCGGGGCGGCTGTCATGGATACGAAAGAGCTTGTCTTTGTGCCGGAATACCGGACATTTTGTGAAGAAAATTTATGCGGCTGTTATAATGTAAATCCAGCCTGTCCACCCGAAAGTGGAAGCGTGGAAGAGATGAAACAGCGTGCATTAAGTTATGAAAAAACACTGGTGCTGCAGACAATGCAGGAGGATCTGCACGATCCGGCGGAATACAAAAAAGCAAAATTGCTGCAGAATAAAATGACAGAAGAACTCGCAGAGAAGATGAAAGCAGACGGAAAGACAGATCTGCTGATCATGAGTGCCGGTCCGTATAAACATAATTCCTGTATGTCGGCATACTGTGTGGACGCACAGAAAATGGCAGATGCGGCGGGAATGCTTTGCTGGACAGATGACGGAATGGTGCGCTATTTTTCCCAGATCCTCTTTCATGAATAAAATTGTATTGTAAATACAGATGTGATAGAATCAGTATCAGAAAATAAAAGCTTGCAGATGCAGACAGCAATGTCTGAAAAGCACAAATGACAGGAGGGTTTTTACCATGGAAAGACATGCATTTGCAATGAAAGTAAAAGAAGGCAGGATGAATGACTACCGCAAAAAACTTGGAGAGATCTGGCCGAAACTGACAGCATTTCTTGATCGTAATAAGGTAAAGAATTTCAGTATCTGGAATGCAGAGGATCTGATCTTTGGTTATTATGAGAACGAGGATGGAGCAGCTTTAAGCGCAGAGGAGAATGCAGCGAAAGATGCCATTACCGCGAAAATCCAGGATACTTTTGACTGGATCTCCACACCGGGAAAAGATATGCGGCTGATGTATCATAACTTTGGTGTTGTAAGAGAAAACAAAGAACTGATCCGTCACAGAATGTTTATGACTAAACTCAAAGATGGCTGTGAAGAAGAATACAAGAGACGCCATGACGGTCTGATCGAACAGAGAGGTGATACTGTTGATCCGGGTCCGGACAGCAACTTCAGCATCTGGAGCGCAGGCGGATATATTTTCGGCTACGACGAGATCGACACCACTATGGAGACTGAAGAAACACCGGAAGCCCATGAAGCTACCGTTGCCTGGGAAACCCGTCAGCTTGGCATCATGGACTGGATCACCAATGACTGCGACTGGCTCACAGGAACAGTCCACTCTGCAAGTGTAAGACTAGCATGGCATATAGGGAAATAAAATCATAATATGCCAAAACCCTCAATGATTTTCAAAGGTCATTGAGGGTTTTTCTTGTACAGATCATATTTCAATTCTTTTCTGAGAATCTCCAATTCTTCGCCAGTCCTTATGGTTCTCATTTCCAGATAGACCCAGTCGTCTACAATATGACCAATAACCGGAGTATCCATTTTCCGTAAGCAGTCACTGATTTCCTGCGCGGAAAGGCCCTCTTATCTGCAATGCAGCTCCAGGCAGTGTTTTTCCAGGTGTAGTACCACCGCCAACAGGATTTCGTGTAGAGGTTACTGCAAATTCATATTCAGAAGCATCGGCCAACAGTTCACCCATAAGCCATAATGCATTCCGCTTAAGTTCTTCTGCACTTCGACTCATCATATCATAAACCGGAATCTCTTTCTCCAGCTGACCCTCATCCAGATAAATACTTACTGTCTTATCCAGCGCGGCAGCTGTAAACTTATCGATTCGCAGTGCCCGCATGAGAGGATGCCTGGAAATCTTTTCGATCAAATCTTTACGTCCTGCCAGTATTCCTGCCTGTGGTCCGCCTAGAAGTTTATCGCCACTGAAAGATACAATATCTGCGCCTTTCTTCAAAAGCTCCTGTACGGTCTTTTCAGGCTCGATTCCATAAAAAGCAATATCCACAAGGCTCCCGCTTCCAAAATCCACCAAAAGGGGAATTCCGCGGTTATGTGCTGCTTCTGCAAGTTCTGTAAGCTCTGCTTCACGGGTAAAACCGGTAATCTGATAGTTGCTGGTGTGCACTTTCAGAAAGACAGCTGTATTCTCTGTCACTGCATTTTCGTAATCCTCCAGATAAGTCCGGTTGGTAGTCCCCACTTCCACAAGCGTCGTTCCACTCTGGCTGCATACATCCGGAATCCGGAACTTCCCGCCAATCTCCACAAGCTCTCCTCTGGAAACTACGGTTTCCCCTCCGGAGGCCAGCGCTGTCAGCATGAGCAGCACTGCTGCCGCGTTGTTATTCACTGCAATGGCAGCCTCAGCCCCTGTCAGCTTGCAGAGATTTTCAGCAAAATGTTCATATCTGTTTCCCCTCTTCCCATCTTCCAGATTCAATTCCAGATTGGTATATCCGGTCATCAAAGGTACAAGTTCCGACACAAGTCTGTCCCCCAGAGGCGCTCTTCCCAGATTTGTGTGGAGAATCACACCGGTAGCATTGATCACCCGCTGCATCTGCCTCTGGCTCCTGTGCGCAAGCAGACTCTTCATTTCCTGCAAAATGTACTCTGTATAATCTAATGTTATCCCAGACAAAGCCTTCAGATCAGACAGCTTTACTGGTAAGCCATCCTTCTGTCCTGATAGTCCGGATGTATCCAGGAACACAGCTGGCTTTTCTTCCGCCAAAATCTGCTGCCGCATGGCATCCCGCAGCTGCTCTTCCACCTTTCTGGCAGCTTCCAGTACTGCACGATACCCATACTGTTCCGTCAGTTCTTTCGTCAGCTCCATTCCCATGATCCTGTCAATTTTGGGCAGTCTGCGAAACAATTCATTTCTCCTGTTCAGAAAGCTTTTCTCTTCTTTATGGGCTTTCGAAACATGCAGCTTCCTGTCACCTTTATCCATTATTTTTCTGCGCCTCAATCCGCTCCGCCAGATCATTCAGATACACCCAGCGATCCATTTTTTCTTCCAGCTGTTTCTCCGCCGCCTCTTTATCTGCCATAATCTCACGAAGCTTCACGGAATTGGTGGCATTTGCCATCATATCATTCTCCAGCCTGGCAATTTTCTCTTCAAGTCTGGCTATATCCTCATCAATAACGGCATATTCCCGTTCTTCTTTATAAGTAAATTTCAGTTTTTCAGACTTCTGTCCTTGCTTCCAGTCTTTTCTGGTAGGTTTTTTCTCTTCATCCTCTGTACTGTTATTTCCGGAAGCCGCTTTATCTGACAAACTGCTACCGGCCCCGGCACCAATTTCACTGCTTCCAGCCCCGTATTTCCGCGCTTTTGCTTCTGCATAATCTGTATAACCACCCTCATACTGGGTCAGTTTTCCATTCCCTTCAAAGGCAAAAATGCGGTCCACCACATCATCCAGGAAATAGCGGTCGTGAGATACCGTGATCACAATTCCCGAAAATGTAGAAAGATAATCTTCGAGAATTGTCAGTGTAGGAATGTCCAGATCATTACTGGGCTCATCCAGAAGAAGTACATTTGGAGCCTCCATCAGTACCTTCAGGAGATACAGACGTCTCTTCTCTCCTCCTGACAGCTTGGCTACCGGTGTATACTGCATTGCAGAATCAAAAAGAAAACGCTCCAGCATCATAGATGCGCTGATCTTTCCATCACGGGTAGGAATAAACTCTGCCACATCACGGATATAATCAATCACCCGCTGGTTTCCATCCATGTCCGGCACTTCTTGGGCAAAGTAACCGATCCTGATCGTCTCCCCGATCTCCACGGTACCGGAATCCGGTTCCACCATTCCATCAATAATACGGATCAAAGTAGATTTTCCGCATCCATTTGGTCCGATAATTCCAAGTCTCTGGTTTCTCAGCACAATATAGTCAAAATCATCCAGAATCACCTTATCGCCATAGCTTTTGGAAATGTGATGAAGCTCTACTGTCTTTTTCCCCATTCTGGTCTCCACAGAGTCCATCTGCACATCTGTCTCCTGAACAGGCGCCTTGCCATTTTTTAACGCTTCCAGACGCTCCAGACGGGCCCGCTGCTTGGTGCTTCTTGCACGGCAGCCACGCTTCGCCCATTCCAGTTCCATACGGAGAATGCTCTGTCTCTTCCTCTCAGAAGCCAGCTCCATCTCTTCTCTTTGTGCTTTTAATTCCAGAAATCCTGAATAATTGGCATCATAGGAATATACTTTTCCATGACTGATTTCCAGAATTTTATTGGTAACTTTGTCAAGGAAATAACGGTCATGCGTAACCATGATCACAACGCCTTTAAACCGGTTCAGGTAATCCTCCAGCCAGGTTACCATCTCATTATCCAGATGGTTGGTAGGCTCATCCAGAATCAGCACATCAGAAGGGTTTACCAGAGTTCTGGCCAGAGCTACACGCTTCTTCTGTCCACCAGAAAGCTGCTCCACAGGGACATCATGTTCTGTAATCCCCAGCTTATTCAAAATATTTCTGGCCTCACTTTCCGTGCTCCAGTCCTTCTGCCATTTCCCATCAGCCACATAGTCCTGTACAATGGCACCCTTTGGAAAATCTGGCATCTGAGGCAGATAGGTGATACGAAGGCCATTCTGGGAAATCACCTGTCCCTCATCTGTCTCCTCTTCCCCTGCAATGATTTTCAGCAGAGTACTTTTTCCTGTTCCATTGATTCCAATGATTCCGATTTTATCCCCATCATGGATTCCATAGGAAATATCATCAAAAATCTTTTTATCTCCAAAAATCTTGCTTACATGTTCAATGTTCAGTACATTCATAAAAACCATAACTCCTTTTTCACCATCCACTGGCATTTATTTCAGTATTTTCCGCCTCTGTCAGTTTCTTTTTTTCTCAAAACCATGGATCCAGTCTGATTTCAGATAAAAAATCAAAAACAGAATGGAGCTTAATGACCAGGTCAGTGGATAAGCCCAGAATACAGTCTGGATCACCGGATGCAGCTTCACAGCGATGGTTATATAAGTCACACGGATCACGCACCAGCAGCCCAGCATAACAAACATGGGCACCGTAGCTCTTCCCGCTCCACGCATAAGTCCTGCAATGCAATGGGAAAAGGCAAGCAGAAAATAGAACAGAGTAATGATATGTGCTTCTTTCACTCCGAAAGCAATCACTTTCGGATCATTGTTAAAAGCGGCAATAAATACCGGGCTTGCAAAATACACAATAATTCCCACGATCTCTGCCATCGAAATACTGCAGAGGATACCAATACGGGCTCCTTTTTTTGCCCTGTCATATTTCTTTGCGCCCAGATTCTGACTGATAAATGTGGTCAGTCCCATAGAAAAACAGGTAATAGGCAGAAAACCAAATCCCTCAACCTTGGAATATGCCCCGCATCCAGCAACAGCCAGCTTGCCGAAGCTGTTGATATTAGACTGCACTACCACATTTGCAATGGCGATCACGGAATTCTGGATGCCAGCAGGAAGACCGTTGGATACGATCTGTTTCAGCATATAGGAGTCCAGGCGAACATCCCTAAGGGAAACCGTATACTCCTCCGGGCTTTTTTTCATCAGACGGTACAGACACAAAAATGCACTCATAAACTGGGAAATGATAGTGGCAAGAGCTGCGCCCTCCACACCCATTCCAAGTCCGCCTACAAAAACCATATCCAGAGCCACATTCAAAAGCGATGAAAAAATCAGGTAATACAATGGATGACGGCTGTCTCCCACTGCCTGCATAATGCCTACAAAATTGTTATAAAGAACCAGACCCAGGGATCCCATGGCATATACCTGGAAATACAGGGTGGATTTCGGCAAAATATCTGCTGGTGTTTTCATAAGGATCAGAATTTTTGGTGCAAGCACAACACCGCCAGCTGTAAGAAGTATACCGCACAGAATACCAAAAGCCACCGTGGTATGAATCGCCCTGTGAAGCTCCTTCTTCTGCCTTGCGCCAAAATATCTCGCTATGATAACGCCTGCTCCCATAGCAAGACCCTGAAAAAATCCTACCAACAGAAATGTAAGACTGCCGGATGAGCTTACCGCAGCCAATGCATCACTTCCCAGAAAGTTTCCCACGATCAGAGAATCTGCTGTATTGTACAGCTGCTGGAACAAGTTTCCCAGAAAAAGCGGGAACGCAAATCCCATCAGTTTCTTCCAGATAGACCCCTCTGTCAGCAGATTTTTGTTTTGTGAATTATTCATCTTTTTCCCCTCCATCAATCCTTTTTATCCTAACATACCGCACCTGCTTTTTCAATCGTAAGTTGCGATATGCTGTCCACTCCACCCCCTGCAAGCGTGTTTCTCTTCGCTCCATTCATAGCAACACGTTTCGCGTTACACAAAACTCATGCATCCGCAAGATTTCACGTTCAGATTCTCGTTTTTCTGTGAACTTTGTTCGCAAAAACACCTCGCGGAACATTACCAGTGAACAGTAATGTTGCGGAACAGGTTTTCACAAATCCAATTGCAAACGTCCATATTTCGTGTATAATAAAACATATCATTATAATTATTTTTTCATACTTTTCGTAAATTTAAGGAGGACATATATTTGAAAAATCTGGAAACCATTTGGAGCAAAGCGGCTGCCCTGGGACAGACTCTGAAAGAATATCCTCGTCCGGATATGGTACGCCGTCACTGGATCAATCTGAACGGCATGTGGGACTATCTGATTACTGACAGCCGCATTCTTCCATGGCAATTTTATAAAAGCGAATATTTCCCCTTTGACGGACAGATTTTGGTGCCCTTTTCACCGGAAGCACCTCTTTCCCAGGTAAAGCGCCAGCTTTTGCCTGATGAAACCTTATGGTATTCCCATACCATCCAGTTGCCAGAGAACTGCCTGAATACAGAAAGTCAGCGGCTTCTTCTGCATTTTGGAGCTGTAGATCAGATCTGCAGTGTGTACATTAACAGAAAGTTCGTCACCTATCACAAGGGAGGCTACCTTCCATTTACCACAGATATTACAGACTTTATTACAGAAGATCTCACAGTCTCTATCCTAATAAGTGTCCATGACTTCAGTGACACCTCCTATCATGCCAGAGGCAAACAGCAGCTGAAACGCGGCGGTATGTTCTATACTGCCCAGAGCGGGATATGGCAGACTGTATGGATGGAGATCGTACCGAACGAATACATAAGAGATGTGCGTGTTACCCCTGATTGGGACAATGGTCTGGTCCGGATGCGAATCCGCGTATCCTCCGCATCCTCGGCCGAAAATGCATCTCCCGCCCATATAAGTCCCACGGCAGCGGATCAGACAGATTCTCAGGGAACTGTTTTGGCTTTTTCACCTGACAGGCAGAATTCATCCAATGTGATCTGTAAAGTTTATCCACCTGTTTTTCTCGAAGCAGACGGACTTAACGATACATTATGCCAGGATGAAATAACTACCGCCGCAATCCGTCCCGGAAAAGGAGCCACCCTCTCCATCCCGGAAAATATGCAGAAGTCCTGGACTCCCAAAGAGCCATGGCTTTACCCCTATTCCCTGGAATATGGCAAAGACCGGATTCTTGGATATTTCGCACTCCGCAAATGTGACGTACAGATAGCTGACGATAACTATCCACGCTTTTTCCTGAACAATCAGCCATATTTTCAGAGCGGCGTGCTGGATCAAGGCTACTGGCCCGACGGGCTTTATACAGCACCTTCAGATGAAGCTCTCATCTACGATATTCGTGCAATGAAAGATCTTGGTTTTAATATGCTCCGCAAGCATGGCAAGATTGAAACAGACCGCTGGTATTTCCACTGTGACCGCATGGGAATGCTGGTAAGGCAGGATATGCCTAACGGCGGTTCTTCCTACCATCACTGGTTTGTCACCTATCTGGCTACATTATTAAACTGGATGCGCATTCCGGTAAAAGACCTCCACGCCCGCCTGCTCTCTCGCACAGATGAATTCGGCCGCCAGGAATACATTGACGATATCCGGGATATGGTCAGGACACTGTATAATCATCCTTCCATTGTCACATGGGTACCATTTAACGAAGGATGGGGACAATTTTCCACAAAAAAAGTTACAGATTTTATTCACCGGCTGGATCCTTCCCAGCGGATGGTTTGATCAGGGCTGTGGTGATATTAACAGTCTCCATTATTATTTTCTTGGACTTCCAGTACCAGAATCAGACCGTGTACTTGCTTTATCTGAATTTGGAGGTTACTCTCTTCGCCTGCAAGAGCACAGTGCCTGTAAAAATATTTACGGATATAAGAAATTTACCACCAGCGAGGCGCTTACCGACGGCTTCTCCAGGTTGATGGAAAACACTATCGTACCTTCTGTAAAAAAAGGATACTCTGCAACTGTTTTCACGCAGCTTTCTGATATTGAAGAAGAAACCAACGGACTGATCACTTACGATCGTAAAAAGATTAAAATGAATCCGTTGATTGTACAGAAATGGAATACGAAGCTGAAGAAATCTTTACACAGCTAACTGTTAAACGCATATTTATCTGATGAAACAAAAAAACAGAAGCCATGCAGTCTTTTTCCATATACTGCATAGCTTCTGTTTTGTTTTCTTAAGCGCCAGCTTCAAAATTTATTTCCAGCTGACATTCACGTTTCGCATTTAAATTAGTTATTACTGCTGATTCCATTTATAGCAATTAGTTTGCTGCTTCCTCGTCAGCTGCCGCATCGGTCTCAGCCTCTGCATTTTCCTCATTGTCTTCTGTCTTGATCAGAGAAACGAAAAGTGTCTCAGCGATAGGCTGAATGTCGTCAGATTTCGGTCCGATCTGTACATTGTACATCATTCCCTCAGCATCCTCCAGGAAAGCGATTCCGTATGTACTTTCAGTCTCGAAGGAAACTGCATAGAGTCCGTTAATGCAAACCTTCTCAACATCTTCATACTCTGTAGCCAGCTCATCAGCCATGGAATACAGATCATACTCTGTTCCAACATCTGTAGCAGTCACTACCATGTTCACGCCTTCTTCAGAATCCGGATCCTGTGCCTGGAACATAACACCGTCTGCAGCATCTTCATCTGAAATTTCCAGAACGTCCCAGTTACTTGGTACATAGAGATCGAAGCCTGGCTCAAAAGATAACCATGTTCCTTCATATGCAGCTTCATCAAGCATGTCCATTGTTAATTCTGTAATCTCATCATCTGCAGCCTCAGTATCTTCTGCTGCATCTGCCTCTGCCCATACAGGAGCAGAAGATCCGGTTACCATTGCTGCGGCACACAACATAGCCATAACTTTTTTCCAGTTTTTCATTTTTCTACCTCACTTTTATCATATTTTGTGATATTATATAGAGGACCTAAAAAGCTTACAATACTTTCTAACGCCTCATCACCTTGAGATTACTATATCCGATTTATTTTGAAAAAACAATATACATGGGATGAAATGACACTTTCAGTGATATTTTGATTTACTGCAGGTTTTCATTCTTTTGGAGGATTTTAGCATTGAACATTGCAATAATTGATGATGTGCAGCAGGATCTTGATGCACTTGCAGAAGCTGCCCGGGAACATTATGACCAAAAACAGATATCTATCCAATTACATACCTTCTCTTCACCTGAAGACTTCTGGAACAGCTATTCTCCCGGCAGTTATGACCTGATTTTTCTTGATATCTACATAAAGCAGGCCAATGGTATGGACCTGGCCGCCCAGCTTCGGGAAAAAGGCGACTCCTGTGCTCTTATTTTTGTTACTAGCAGCGATGCTTTTGCGGTTGCCAGTTACGACGTGCAGGCAGCTTATTATCTTCTGAAGCCTCTTGATACAAACAAGCTCACAAAGGTATTGGACTCCATTCAGATCAAGCGTGCACAGGATACACGATATATAGAGGTGATCTGCGACCGTACCCTTCTACGTGTTCCTGTAAAAACCATTTTGTATGCAGACACCTTTCACAATGCTGTCCAGCTTCACACAGACGCAGGAGTTCTGCGCACATACCTGACTTTCCAGAAATTCGAGGAACTGATTCACGATCTCCCCTGTTTTCTCTCCTGCTACCGCGGCTGTCTTGTGAATATGGACCGCATTTACAAAACACTGGAGGAGGGCTTTCTTCTGGACAACCAGGAAACCGTCCAGATCCGTAAACGGGGAGCTAACGCAATCAAGAAGGAATATCTGAATTATCTTTTCTCATAATACAAAAGTCTGCACAACTGGTTGCGCAGACTTTTTATGTGGAAGAAAGACCCGGCAAAATTTCTCAGCCTGTCAGTCAGCTTTGTCAGAAAGCCGTAAATCCATATCTTCCAGTGGAATAAACACATTCGCCCGGAATATACCGTTTCTGGCAGAAAAGTCGGCATATCCACCATATTTCTCTGCTGTTTTGGAAACAGAAGCAATTCCAATTCCCTGCCCGCTGTGACTTGTTGAATAAAAAGCTGCCCCATTTCTCTGCACTTCTCCTGCATAGGTGTTTTCAATATTGATCAGAAGTTTTCCCATTTTTACTTTGCAGATGCAATTTACATAAGCCTCATCCGCGTTCTCTTCTTTTTGCACTGCTCTCACTGCATTTTCCATCAGATTACCAAAAATCCTGCAGATATCCAGATCAGAAATTTTCATTTTCTCTGGAACCTCTACTGAATATCTGTACTTTATACCTTTTTGCTCCAGCTGTGACGCATAGTAATGTAAGATTGCATCCACAGACATGTTCTTGCAATAGCATACTGGTGTCTGCATTTTTTCGGTGCTCTCCTGTGCGAACTGATGAAAATACGCTTTCAGTTCTTCATAATGTTCCTGTTCCAGCAGAATGGAAGCAGTACGGATATACTGTCTGAAGTCATGTCTTGTACGGCTTGCCTCTTCCAGTGCATCAGTTAACTTCTGATAATGCTCCTTTTGCATAAGCAGACGCAATTCCATCTGTCTGGACTGTTTTTCATAGATCAGCCGCATCCGATAGCCTTCTGTCAGTTCTCTCCAGAGAAACATTCCAAATATACCTGTCAAAATGATGCCGCCCATAATCGGATCATACAAAGACCATATGCGGTCTGCTGCCAGAGATACTGCGTAAATTACGGTTCCTGCAAGAAGAGAAATGCCCTGCATCCCTTCCGTATAGAAAAACGCAGTTAAAACAAGGCATACAGCGGTAAACCATTTCAGCACCTCTGTTGCCGCTGAAATACCATAAGAAAGAGCTGCGTTCTCCATTCCCCCTGCAAAAATCCCGGCAAGCGTAACCCCAAGACCTGCCACAGCTGTAGCAAGAACCCCCCATACCATCCACTTATACTTTTGCCCGGTGATCTCATATTCCAGCAAAAGCATTGCCGGAAAAGCGAGAAAATAGAACAGCATTTCAACAGAGAACCAGGGCTGTACTCTTAGCGCCAGGTATGTATGCAAAAGGGGATAGCAGGTATACCCGAGCACACAAAGGCATACTCCTGCAAAAAGTACATTTGCCCTGCATCTGGTTTTAAAAAATGCCCATACGGAAAACGCCAGAACCAGAATGATCAAGGTAAATACAGAGGAATTGATAAACACCGAAATTCCCCTTATGGTGTTTATTTTTAAAGGATTTCCAAAAACAGGTACACTCTGGATTCCCGGCGAAGCAGAGCTTTTATCTGTCACTGCAATCAGAATTTCTAATGAAATATTGGCCTTGAAGGTAAACATTCTGTTCTGAGTCCGTTCCACATAATGTTCCGGGTCCGGATTTCCCATCTGTCCGACCAGAACACCATCCACATACAAACTATATGCTGAAAAAATTTCCGGCAGATACAAACCATATGTATGCTGCTCAGCGGGAAGCATGATTTTTAACCGGTATGTACCACTCCCATACGGACTTCTCTCACTGTTTCCAAGTTCCATTCCACCATATTCCCCAATAGAAATATAACGAAAATAATATTTATCCAGATCATCCTCCGGCGTAAGAAGTGCATCCGGATAATATTCCCATTCTCTGGACAAATAATAGACAGGAAAGCTCTCATAGGAGCCATCTGCATACAAAAGTCCGTGTATGGCTTTTTCCTCTCTTGTCATATATTTGTTATTTGAACAATACAACACGTAAAAAAACATAAAGGATAGAATCATGGTTATGATTACAGTTCCCCACAGCAGCTTCCTTCCTTTTTTATTTGCTTTGTTCTCCTTCCCCGTTCCCCCTTTCGGAGCTTTTTACCGCGTCTCATTGGTATATTCCATAACAATATTAACAAAATTACAATTATTATAACAATTGAAGCCGTTTTTTTATGTTGACTGTTAAGATTCTCATCTGAATTCGCTTTCTGGTTTTTGACATTTTCCGAAAGAAGTTCCTCAACCTGTTCTGACAGTTTTTCTTCCCCTGAGTCCTCCGCATTTTCCGGACTGTCCCCTTCCGGATCATCCTCTTCTATATTTCCATCATTCTCCGTCTGATTTTGTGGTTGCTCTTCCACTGTATAATCTCCGGTTTTATCAATGGGAATCACCACAGCGTTCTGTGCATCATTTACCGAACCTGTATAGGAGTTACCTTCTTCGTCTGTCAGCATAGTCTGAGAGTCACGGTTCGCATACGGAATCTCCACGGTAGCTCCTGGAATATCTGTAACAGCTTCTCCATTTTTGGAAATTTTTACAGAAACATCACTTCCCACCCAGGAAATATCTGTCTCAATCTGATCCTCCGCTTTTATATTCCAGTCTTTTACCACTTCCACAGGAACCCTTACCAGCACTCCGTCTCCTTCAAAAGGAATCAGCTTTACACCATTCTTCATAAGATCCAGCAGCCTGTTTCCTACAAGGATGGCGGAAGTATCCGTTACCCGCTCCGTTTCATTGTCAATATCCGGAAGCTCTTTGCCATCCCTGTCTGCATAGTTGCGCTTGTACCAGTGCTCATTAAAAATCAGCTCCCCACCATACACAAAAGTATATACCCCGGTACTTCCACCTGGATAGGTTACGTAAATTCCATATTCCCAGCCAGCTTTAAGAACACTTTTTTTCAGATACAGACCCTTTCTGTCAAAATAGAAATTACTTTTGCTTATTTCTTTATCTCCCTTATTTTCCTGCAGATATACCTGCAGATTGTCCAGCTGTTCATCTGTAAAACGGTCTAATATCATAGGAAAAAACAGAGTATCCACGCCAACCACACAGCACGTCTGTACTTCCGGCTGATCCGGGCGCTGAACGGTAATATAAGCAGACGCCTCCGGAACAGTAAGCTCCTGATCCACCGTGCAGCCTTCTGGAGCTGCAAAAGTTCCCGTCACTTTATAAACGCCAGGAGCATTCACATCAACCTGACTGAAATCCCATACCGAAGGCATGATAACAGCCGGATGGGCCGCAGTATCCTCATATTCTTCACAGGTGCTCCCAAGAATATAAAAAGTCTCCTCCAGCTCGGTCCGTACTTCTGCCAGACTCTGCCCCGCCCGCACCGCATATACCATGCAGCGCTGCAGGCTCTTTTCGTCAATCTCCTCGCAGGAACGGATAACAGTATCTTTTGATACTGTCCCGCCAATTGTTCCAGGCTGATAACTGAGTATCTCCAAGCTTCCATCTGACTGATAGCGGTATTTAAGATTTCTGGTTTTCCCTTCATTATAAACAACTGTCAGTGTATATATATTTTCAGCTATCATACTCTGGCAGGAAAGATACATCCCATCGGTATCCGCAAATCCATATCCTTCCTCGCTTACATTTACCCAGTCCTCTCCTTCTTTTTGAAGCCATATTTCCATCATATCTGGATTCTGCTCTGTGATCCATGGAAAATAGTAAATACCTGCTGAAATCATTCGGGAATACACCTGAATCTCCGGCTGTCCCGGATTCTGTACAGAAATCCATGCTGTCCATTCCGGAAGACCGACATTGCTTGTATATCCTTCCGGAAGTCTCACTGTCCCTGTAATCTTATAGGCTCCCACAGTCTGAATATCAATTCCGGAATAGTCCCAGATTGCATCCAGATAAAGCTCTTCTCCATCTTCTGTATATGCAATGCAGCTCATGCCATCATAAATTTCCTGCAGTTTCTGCAGGCTTCCGCCTTTCAAAACTGCTCCGGCAGGTATGTAGAAAATTCTGGAAAAATCCCTTATTACATTTTCTGCTGCCCTTACTTCCTGCACGCTTTTCCAGGCAAATATGCAAAGCAAAAATAAAAAAACACTTATCAGACCTTTTAACCTTTTTTTCATTGATTTTCTCCCTTATCCCAAGCATATAAGATTTCATCGTATAATACAAGAAACCTGTGGCGAACCGCAGGTTTCCGTGAAAAATGGGTGTTACTGTTTACTTTATTACAACAACAAGAGCGTGTTTGAAAAAGGCTCTAACTTTGCATTGTACCGTAATATGTTTTACATGAATGTCCTACTATCAGAAACAAAACTCCCTGAAAAAATCACATTCTGCATCATTGCACTGGGCAGCATCAATTGTTTTTAC
>OHUI01000649.1_pt1 | contig 16569 bp, 11 predicted proteins | sample 1579231 | NCBI WGS metagenome assembly OHUI01 (sample SAMEA3882509, study PRJEB24775) | human gut metagenome | biome: human-associated habitat; feature: intestine environment; material: feces | place: Netherlands | collected 2009/2010 | reverse complement strand
CCGAAAGTAGAACAATTAAAGAAAATTGCGGATGGACTTGAAATTAGTGTAATAGAATTTTTGGATATTGAAATAGAAAATGAAGCGGACTTGATTGCTATGCTGAAAAAAATCAGTCCGTTTTTTAAATGGGACGGATTGCTTCATGTATTGGTGGGGGAAAAGTTTTTATGATTGGTGTTGGAAGTGCATTGGTATCACTGTTGCTGATCTTTGTTTGTTATTCACTGACACTGACAGCGAAAAGAGCAGATGAAAATTTATTGATGATTTGTGAAAAGAATCAGAAAAATGAAGAAGAGAGAGGAAACCGAGAAATGGAATCACAGAGAGACATTTTAAGAGTAATTGAAAAAGAAATCAAAAAAGGAAGTGCGCCAGTTGCATTTGCAGGTTTGGGGTTTTCCGAGGAATGTTATCATTTGGTAGATAGTCAGGCTAAGATGAACCAACTTTTAGATTATTTTTTTCGCAATGAAGAATACGCAGCTTTGACAGATCGGCAGGTGAAAAGTAATATCTATGCAGAAATGGGCAAAAGGCTGAATTTCCGTAGTGCCAGATCTGATCGAGACAGAAAGAATATGGAGGTAGCGGCAAAACGATGGATTAAGAAAAAGCATCCAACATTTGATGGTGATGTATATGTCGAAAATATCCGGTGTTTTCTGGACATTTCCCAAGAAGAGTTAGAAAAACGTAAATGTACAGTCAATGAACAGGATACGACAGCACTTATTTTCAGCCAGAAACATCTTGAAGCATTATACTTGCAATGTCTTATGCACAGACGAAATGCGATGCAAGAGATTCCGGAATTAAAAGGTTTGTCAGAAACGTGCAACAGGATTTATAAATTGCAGGATGTAGATGTATTATTCCAATGCCTGCTGATGGATCAGATGGATTGGGAAGAAGAAAAGTTATATGTGCAGTTCAGCACAATTTATTTATTGAAGCAGACAGTGAAAAATTAAAACCCATGACTTCTCGACAATTTGTCGGGAAGTGGAAAGGAGTCAAATTCCAATGAAAATATATCTCCCCCATCTGTTAGTACCACCGTAATTTGCGGATCAGAGTCGAAAGGAGGCGTGCAAATTGCAGGAAGAAGTTACTCAGAAAACAATCGCATTGTCGGTTAAAACTGCAAGAGTGACTGCCGACGTGTTAAAAAATATGCTGCGGAAGTATCTGTCAGGACAGAAGCAAAAGGGAAAGAATTCTTATAAGGTTGGAAAACAGTCATACAAAGAATTGAAAAGCCAGGGTTCTGGTTTATCTAATATTGAGATCACAGATGGAAATATCAAGTCTTTTGAACGTGTGGCGAAAAAATACCGTTTAGATTTTGCCTTGAAAAAAGACAGTTCGACCAAGCCACCGACCTACTATGTGTTCTTTAAAGGACAGGATACAGAAATGATGAATCTGGCATTTAAGAAATATTTGGGTGTACAGATGAACAAAAAGGATAAACCATCTATTATGAAAAAACTTATGCACTTTAAGGATGCTGTGTCTAAAGGAAAGAACAGAGAACGAGCAAGAGAACAGCAGAAAGACAGACCAAAGAATCCGAAATACGCCAGGAATAAAAACATTCTGGTAATTGGCGGTTCCGGTTCTGGAAAAACCAGATTTTTTGTAAAGCCTAACATTATGCAGATGCATAGCTCTTATGTGATTACTGATCCGAAGGGAACTGTGCTTCTGGAAGTTGGCAGTATGCTGGCAAAAGGCAGTCCGATGACGGATGAGAATGGAAAAATCGTGCGGGACAAAGAGGGAAAAGTTATATACGAACCGTATAAAATCAAAGTTTTGAATACAATTAACTTCAAAAAATCCATGCACTATAATCCATTTGTATATATCCGCAGTGAAAAAGATATTCTAAAACTGGTAACAACCATTATTGCTAACACCAAAGGTGAAGGGCAGCAATCGGGTGAGGATTTTTGGGTAAAGGCGGAAAAACTTTATTATTGTGCCCTGATCGGTTATATCTGGTATGAAGGTAGGGAAGAGGAAAAGAATTTCAATACGTTGCTTGCAATGATTAATGCGTCAGAAGCCAGGGAAGATGATGAGAATTTCAAGAATCCAGTAGATCTGATGTTTGATGAACTGGAGCAGAAAGACCCGAACCATTTTGCAGTAAGGCAGTACAAAAAATACAAGCTGGCTGCCGGTAAGACAGCAAAATCTATTCTGATCAGTTGTGGTGCAAGACTCGCACCCTTTGATATTGCGGAACTGCGGGAGCTTATGAGTTATGACGAACTGGAACTGGATTTGGTCGGTGACAGGAAAACAGCATTGTTTGTTATTATTTCAGATACCGATGATACCTTTAATTTTATTGTTTCTATTATGTACACACAGCTTTTTAATCTGCTCTGTGACAGAGCTGATGATGTATATGGAGGTAGACTTCCAATTCATGTGAGGTGTCTCCTGGACGAGTTTGCGAACATCGGACAAATTCCAAAATTTGAAAAACTGATTGCTACGATTAGAAGCCGGGAAATCTCAGCTTCTATTATTTTGCAGTCAAAGTCTCAGCTTAAGGCAATTTATAAGGATAATGCCGATACCATCGAAGGAAACTGTGATACGACCTTATTCCTGGGTGGAAAGGAAAAAACGACATTAAAGGAAATAGCGGAGATCCTGGGAAAAGAAACCATAGATCTTTATAACACATCGGATACGAGAGGCAGTCAGCGGTCTTATGGAATGAACTACCAGAAAATAGGAAAGGAGTTGATGAGCCAGGATGAAATAGCAGTCATGGACGGAGGAAAATGTATTCTGCAGGTGAGAGGTGTCAGACCATTTTTCTCAAATAAATACGATATTTGCAAACATAAAAATTACAAATATCTGTCCGATTATGACAAAAAGAATACCTTTGATATTGAAAAATATCTGAGTACTAATCTGATACTGAAACCAGAGGATGAAGTGGAACTGTATCAGATGTAACTTCTCGACAAATTGTCGGGAAGTGGATCATGGGAGGAAATCATGAATAATTTGGAAAAAAGGAACAGTCGGTATCCATCGACGAAAATGAATATACCGACTGTACGTGTGAGGAATTTTCCAAGTAGAAAATCCTATGCTTAGTGTAGCACAAAAGGCAGGGTTTATATAGTGTTTTCTTCCCTTTCTGGAAAAAATCTAAGAAAGGACTGGAAAATGTAAGTTTTCCAAAGGTACACTTATGGCATTTTTTACAACGGCAATTACGACCTTAAAAACATTGGTTTGTGCGATCGGAGCCGGACTTGCAGCCTGGGGAGTGATCAATCTGCTGGAAGGATATGGAACGGACAATCCGGGTGCAAAGTCACAAGGAATAAAACAGTTGATGGCGGGCGGTGGCATCGTACTGATTGGAATAAACCTGATTCCACAGCTTGCAACTTTGTTTGGATAAATAAATGGGTGGAATAACCGAAAAAATAACAGAGTTCATAAAGGATCTGCTAACAGGCTGGATCACATCAAACCTGGATACCATGTTCACCGATGTAAATACCAAAGTAGAAACGATTGCTACAGAGGTTGGGAAAACACCCCAAAATTGGAACAGTGGCATTTTTTCCATGATAAAAAATCTGTCGGATAATGTCATTGTCCCCATTGCGGGGATGATTATTACATTTGTACTGTGTTATGAGCTGATTTCCATGATTATGGAAAAAAACAATATGCACGATACGGATACGTTTATGTTTTTCAAATACATTTTTAAGATGTGGGTAGCGGTATATCTGGTTACTCATACTTTTGATATTGCGATGGCAATTTTTGATGTAGCGAATCATGTGGTATCCAATGCTGGCGGTATGATAACCGGTTCCGCATCTATTGATGTTACAGAAGCATTGAAAACGCTTCTTGAAACGCAGATTGAAGATATGGGAATCGGAGAATTACTGGGGCTTGGTCTGGAAACGATGCTGGTCAGTTTATGTCTAAAAATCATATCAGTCCTGATTACCGTCATTTTATATGGACGAATGATAGAAATATATCGCGCGTCCAGAAGCGCCGCTTTTCATCCAAAGGCGGTGTGCGGGCATTTTGGGAACCCGGCTTTAGCAAGCCGGTAAAGAAAAGTATCAAAGACGTGAAAAGCGTCACTTTAGCGTCATCCGATTTACCCCGGAGGGAAACCACAAGGGGGACAATAGCGTATCGGAAAAATCGCAAGTTGGGGAAACCATCTACCCACGACTGAGCGGCAAGACGCAACATTGTGAATGAGGAGCAAGGCTAAACTGCTTTAAGGGCAGTCCGAGGCGGGATACTCGACCCGGCGGCGCAGGATGGTTGTATTCGCCGTATGTCATAGCGGAATGTGACAGGTAAACACAGACCGCACGATACTTATGACAGCCAGCCGCAGTAAGCGGAAAAGGACGAAAACCCACTACCGACATCACAATACGCTTTTCCCAAAGTGTCTAACTGGAGATTGCCTAAACCGGAACGCCGGAACTATCCGGCTATGCGTAATGCCGCAAGGCGATAAATTTCAAGGGGTAAAAACCCAAGAAAGATGACGATGAATATCCGGCATGGCAACGGAGCCTCCGTAGTAGTCCGAGGGCGGGAAAGCCGTCTACATGGCGAAGGGAGGCAGGATGTCAACCAATTCATAAAAAGGAAAGGTGCGTGAGGCATTATGAGAAGTCCTGAAAATGTGTTGGAAAGCCTAAAATCCAAGGCGTGTAACAAGAGTTACAAGTACGAGCGGTTATACCGCAACCTGTACAATCCACAATTCTATCTGCTGGCATATCAGCGGATACAGGCGAAACCAGGCAACATGACAGCCGGAACAGACGGCAAAACCATTGACGGAATGGGAATGGCAAGGATAAACGCCCTCATTGAAAAGATGCGGGATTTTAGTTATCAGCCTAACCCGGCAAGGAGAACGTATATCCCGAAATCCAATGGGAAAATGCGTCCTCTGGGAATACCGTCATTCGACGATAAACTGATACAGGAGGTGGTGCGGCTCATCTTAGAGAGTATTTATGAGCCAACCTTTAGCGACTATTCCCACGGTTTCCGTATAAACAGAAGCTGTCATACGGCACTCAAATATGTGCAGAAATATTTTACGGGGACAAAGTGGTTCGTTGAGGGAGATATAAAGGGCTGTTTTGACAACGTAGACCATCATGTGTTGATTGCTATTTTGCGAAAGCGGATTGCAGATGAATATTTCATCGGTCTGCTCTGGAAGTTCTTGAAAGCTGGATATATGGAGGATTGGAATTATCACAATACTTATTCCGGCACTCCGCAAGGCTCCATCATCAGCCCTATCCTGGCAAACATCTACATGAACGAACTGGACAGTTATATGGCAGAGTATGCAGAGAAATTCAACTGCGGAAACCGCCGTAAAATCAATCCTGCGTTCAAGAAGAAATTGGATGTCTGCCGTGGGAAAGAACAAAGGCTTAAAAGAAATATCTCTAAAATGAGCGTGGAAGAAAAAGAGGGCTTAATTGCAGAAATCCGGGAACTGCGGCGTAGTCTGAAATCTATACCGTATAGCGACCAGATGGACGATAGCTATAAACGGCTTTGCTATATCCGATACGCCGATGATTTCTTAATCGGAGTTATCGGCAGCAAAGAGGACGCAGAACAGATTAAACAAGATGTAGGCTGCTTTATCCGGGACAAACTCCATCTGGAAATGTCCGAGGAAAAGACATTGATTACTCATGGACACGACGCTGCGAAGTTCTTGGGATATGAGGTCACAATCGCCAAAGGCGAACACAACAAAAAGACCAAAACCGGGGCTACCAGACGGGTAAACAATGGAAAAGTCTTACTTTATGTTCCCCATGATAAGTGGGTAAAACGACTGTTCTCCTACAATGCCCTCAAGATTAAATACGACAAACAAAATGGAAACAAAGAGGTTTGGGAGCCTGTCCGGCGCACTCGCCTGTTGCACTTGGACGATTTGGAAATCCTAAACCAATACAACGCAGAAATCCGTGGATTGTATAACTACTACCGACTTGCAAACAACGTGTCTGTACTCAATAACTTCTACTATGTAATGAGATACAGTATGCTCAAAACCTTTGCTGGAAAATATCGGACACGAATCAGCAGAATTATCCGCAAGTACCGTCAAGGAAAAGATTTTGTTGTGGAATATCCGAAGAAAAACGGCAAGGTCGGAAAGGTATTGTTTTACAATAATGGGTTCCGCCGGGACACTAAAGTAGAAAGCGGAAATCCTGATATAGTAGCAAGAATTTTTGAGAATTATGGGCGTAATAGCCTTATAAAAAGACTGCAAGCAAACAGGTGTGAGTGGTGTGGCGCAGAGAATGTGCCGCTTGAAATACACCATATACGAAAACTCAAAGATTTAAGTGGCAGAAAACAATGGGAAATCGCCATGATTGGGCGTAAACGCAAGACAATGGCACTCTGCATTGACTGTCACGATAAGTTACACGCAGGGAAATTAGACTGACATCTGGAGAGCCGGATACATCGAGAGGTGTAAGTCCGGTTCGGAGGGGAGTTCTCGGAAACCTACCATAGTGATATGGCAAGGCGCCGGGTTCTTACCCTACTTTATGTCTCTGTGGCACCTATTCCGTTTTCAACATTTACGAACAGGGAATGGGGAAGTATTGGAAATAATTACGTGAAGGCATTATTAGCGTTGGGATTCCAGGGATTTTTTATGATGGTATGTGTTGCGATTTATGCAGTTCTGGTAAATGCTATTACAGTTGCGGATAATCTTCATACAGCTATCTGGTCAGTTGCAGCATATACAGTTATTTTATGTTTCAGCCTGTTTAAGACCAGTTCCCTGGCAAAATCAATCTTCAATGCACATTAGGAGGAAACAAGAATATGGCATATGTTCCAGTGCCGAAAGATTTTTCAAAAATAAAGACAAAATTAGCACTGAATTTAACTAAAAGACAAATTATATGTTTTTCTCTGGCAGGAATTTGTGGTGTTCCGGTCTATTTGCTGACAAAAGCAGGACTGGGAACAGATGTGGCAGCAACGCTTATGATCATAGTGATGCTGCCATTTTTCTTTTTTGCAATGTATGAAAAGGATGGATTTCCAGCAGAGAAAATATTGCTTCACATTATCCGGCAGAAATTTTTAAGACCTGGAATCAGGGTCTATCGTTCCCAAAACTTATATGACCGGATTATAGAGTACGATAAATTAGAGAAAGAGGGTGCATGGCTTGAGAAAAAGGCAAAAGAAGCCAGGGAAGCGAGAAATCCGTTCCATTTCCTTAAAAAAGCAGACCGAAAAAAATAAGAAACAGAAAACCGGACTTACGAAAGAAGAAAAAAAGCGTCTGAAAGAACTTCGGATGATAAAAGCGGAGAATCAGAAGAAGAGGAAGCCTTTTACAGCGCAGGATACGATTCCATATAAGGAAATATATAAGGATGGTATCTGCAGGACAGATGATAACTATTATTCAAAGATGGTGCAGTTCTACGATATAAATTACCAGTTAGCGCAGAATGATGATAAAGCGGCTATTTTTGAGAACTATTGTGAGTTCCTGAATTCATTTGACAGCTCTGTTGAGGTACAAATTACATTTCTTAATCAACAGGTGAATTTTGATGAGTATGCAAAAAATATTGATATTCCAGAGCAGGATGACTGTTTCAATGATATTCGGAAAGAATATTCGGATATGTTGAAAATGCAGCTTTCCAAAGGAAATAATGGGCTTGTAAAAACAAAATATATTACATTTTCCATTAAGGCGGATAATCTGCGAAATGCAAAATCCAGGCTGGAGAGAATTGAAGCCAGTGTATTGAATAATTTTAAGGTGATGGGAGCCATGGCAGAGCCTTTAAATGGGGTAGAACGTCTGAAAATTCTGCATGATGTGATGAATATGGACACAAAAGAATCTTTCCATTTCCATTATGGGATGGTTGCAAAAACAGGTCTGCAGACAAAAGACTTTATTGCACCTACCGGATTTGATTTTCGCAATGACAGCTATTTTCGGATGGGACAGACTTTTGGATGCGTGTCATATTTACAGATTACATCACCAGAACTTACGGATAAACTGCTGGCAGATCTGCTGGATCTGGAAGAGAATCTTATCATCAATATGCACCTGCGTCCAATTGATCCCAAGGCAGCTATTAAAAGCCTGAAAAGTACGCTGTCAAATATTCAGAAAATGAAAATTGAAGAACAGAAGAAAGCGGTCAGAAGCGGATATGATATGGATATTATTCCAACGGACATTTCTACATACGGAGAGGATGTGGAGGGATTGCTCAATGAAATCCAGTCCAGGAATGAGAAACTTTTTGAACTTACTTTTTTGCTGATGAATACAGCGGACAATAAGAGAAAACTGGACAATATTGTGTATCAGACTGCAGGAATCGCCCAGAAATATAATTGCAATATACGGAGACTTCAATATCAGCAGGAACAGGGACTTGTGGCATCACTACCACTGGGAATGAACCAGACTGGAATACAGAGAATTATGACTACGACTTCTACAGCAATCTTTGTTCCGTTTACCACACAGGAACTTTTCCAAGGCGGTGAAGCTCTTTACTATGGCTTAAATGCACTGTCAAACAATCTCATTATGGTGGATCGGAAACGATTGAAAACACCTAACGGCCTGATTTTGGGTACTCCTGGTTCCGGTAAGAGTTTTGCAACGAAAAGAGAAATTCTCAATGTTTTCCTGATTACAGACGATGACATTATTATCTGTGACCCGGAGGGAGAATATTTTCCGCTGGTAAATGCCTTAAATGGTGAAGTTATTAAAATCAGTGCAAAAAGTAATGATTACATCAATCCTATGGAAGTGAACCTGGATGTTATTTATCATCCGGAGAAATACAGGATTAATGGCGATGTGGAGGATATTGATACCATTATTGCTGATAAAGCAGAGTTTATCACATCTTTCTGCGAGGTCATTATGAAGAAACCTCAAAATGCAGAATTAAATGGTGATGAGGTTTCCATGATTGACCTGTGTGTAAAAGACATTTATAAAAAATATCTTTACAATGATCCAAAACCGGAAAATATGCCGACTTTGCAGGATTTCTATGAACGTCTGAACTTTTATGCACCAGATAAACCAGCAGCACAGAACATTGCCAACAGTCTGCAGTTGTATGTAACAGGATCGCAGAATGTATTTAACCATCGAAGTAATGTCGATACGCAGAACAGAGTGGTATGCTTTGATATCCGGGAACTTGGAACCACACTACGAAAAGCAGGGATGTTGATTGTCCAGCATATGGTTTGGACAAGAGTATCACAGAACTGCAGTCGCAGGAAATCAACCCGTTATTATGTGGATGAATTTCACCTTTTGCTGAACCAGCCACAGACTGCTAATTATTCTATTGAAATGTGGAAGAGATTTCGTAAGTGGGGTGGAATCATTACAGGAATCAGTCAGAATGTAACAGATTTTCTTGGCTCTCTGGCAGTAGAAAGTATTGTGGGAAACAGTGATTTTATCCTGATGTTAAATCAGCACAGCGGGGATCAGAAGATCCTTGCGGAGAAATTGAATATTTCCAAGCATCAGATTTCTTTTGTAAATAACAGTAATGCAGGAGAAGGGCTGCTTTTTTACGGAAATGTAATCATACCTTTTGCAGACAGATATCCGCAGGATACCAGAACCTATGCTTTGATGAGTACTAAACCGGATGAGATTCAGACTTAACGGACAAAAAAGCAGAGGTGAGGTACATTGGGAAAACAAAAATATACGGCGAAAGAGAAGAAAGTCAGCCGTATGACCAGAAATGGTCTGGTTGAGGAAAATCTTGCAACAAAGGAGACCAGAAAAGTTACAAACAGCGATCAGGAGTTGCCTTATAAACAGAAGGATGTAGAACAGGCATTTATTACTTCTGAAAAGAAGAAAAACTCTCATAAAAAAGCTGAAAAGAAACAATTTTCCGAAAAAGTTCAGGAGGGAAATCCTGCCAAAAAAGAAGAGGCTGCAAACAGTCCTCCGGGAAAACGAAAAACACAGGGACGGTACAGATATCGGGACAAGCCTGCAGGTGTATCTGTGGATTCAGCGGTAGAAATACGTGAGCGCAAAGAAAAACACAGGAGCCAGTATCAGCGACAGAAAAAGAAACAGCAGAGACTGCAGTTTGGAAAACTGGAGACAGATGGAAGTCTGAAGAAAGAAAAGAAAACTTCGGCTGAAACAGATGGAGGACATTTTCAGGCAGAGAAGAATGATGTTTCTACAAACCGAAAAAAAGGAAAGCAGAAATATAGCCGAAAAACAATAAAAACTTATCAGGAAGTGGATAAGGCTGCAAGAAAACAGGAAGCTGAGAGGCAGAACAAAATTCCGAAAGATTCTGTTTATACCAAGAAAACAAATGAGGAACAGAAAGCAAAGGTAAAGTACCATTTATATTTCGACAAAAAAACAGGGAAAACGGATGGTAAAAAGAAAACCTTGTCTTCTGTTCCAAAGAAAGCATTAAAAAATGCAGTATATCAGAAAGCAGGCGAAGACGAAGAGGAAAACAGTGCTGTAGATGCAGCACATAAGCTGGTGCGTTCAGGTGAGTGGATATTACAGGAACATAGCAGTAGAAATATCCGGAAGAACCGCAGTCAGATACATAAAGAAAACCGTTTAGAGCAAAGAGCCTGGAAGAGTGCATCCAGGTATCAATATCAGAAATATCTGGAAGAACATCCAGAGATGCAGAAAAAGCTGATCAGAAAATTAATACAGAAGCAGAGGATTAAGCGAGAGTATCAGATGGCATACCGGGCTGGGAAGATTGCAAAAGAAACAAAAGACACCTCAATCCGGTCAGTAAATCTTGCTACTAAAATTGCAAGAAAGGCACAGGAAGTATTTGTAAGAAATGTAACTACTCTGATCTCAATGGGGTTGTTATTGATTTTGCTTCTTTCCGTAATGACAGGATTTGCTTCCTGTTCGGCTATGTTTTCTAATGGAATTTCTACGGTAATCGCTTCCAGTTACATTGCGGATCCGGACGAAATTGAAAAAGCAGAGTTGTATTATACGCAGTTGGAAGCCAGTCTTCAACAGAAAATAAACCAGATGGAAGCCCGGTATCCAGGAAAAGATGAATACAGATATAACATTGGTGAAATCGGCCATGATCCCCATACATTGATCAGTTATCTGACTGCCAGGTATGGGGATTTTAAGTTTGATGAGATAAAAGGAGAACTGGAAACAATTTTTTCTTTACAGTACGGAATCACCGTAGAGGAAAAAAGTGAAACCCGGCAGGAAACATCTACAATACAGGTAGGGCAGTCATTGGGAAATGTTGTGACCAGTGGATACTGTAACTGTCCCATCTGCTGTGGCGTGTGGAGTGGAGGACCAACTGCTTCAGGGGCAATGCCACAGGCTAATCATACGCTTGCGGTTGATGCTGCAAACCCATTTCTTCCAATGGGGACGAAAGTAGTGATGAATGGGATTGAGTACACCGTAGAAGATACTGGAAACTTTGCCCAGTATGGTGTCCAGTTTGATGTTTATTATGATAATCACGCAGTAGCTGAGGCACATGGTCATCAGACCTGGGAATGTTTTCTGGCAGAGGGCAATCAGAACTCTGTGGAAGTTACCCGTACAGTAACTGCAGATGTACTGAATGTTTCTGTTCAGGCAAAACCGCTTAGAAGTGTTATTCTGTCCAGAATGGAAGAGGATGAGCAGGAAATTTATGAAGAGGTCTATTCCAACAGAGGAAATTTACAGACATATAAAACTCCGGTTGAGTTAAACTGGTATGCCTATATCAGTACCTATTATGGGTATTCTGTAAACAATGGAACCGGGCAGACACAACTTCACAGAGGTGTGACGATTAATGTACGACAGGGAACAGAAGTGAAGTCAGCGATGAATGGTTTTGTTGTAGATGTAGGATATAGCGGAACTTTTGGAAATTATGTAGTTACGCAGGATAAAAAAGGTGTGCAGATTAAATACGCTTATCTGCAGAGCATTTCGGTAGCAAATGGTCAGGAAGTAACAACAGATACTGTAATTGGTACAACGGGAAGTACAGGAAGTGCAACCGGAAGCCAGTTATATTTGGAACTGGTCAAAGATGGGGAATATTATAATCCTGTTTTTTATATCAGTACCGGAGATAGCGGGCTGTATGGTGGAGGCGGCAGTTATGATGATGAGACTGTGCGGAGATTATTTGCGGAAGCAGACAAATATCTTGGTATGCCGTATGTATGGGGCGGTTCCAGCCCGGAGACTTCTTTTGACTGTTCTGGTTTTGTAAGCTATGTGTTTACCAATTCGGGTGTCTGCAATATGGGAAGACTTACTGCACAGGGAATTTATGACATTTGTATGCCTGTATCACCAGAAGAAGCAAGGCCAGGAGATATTATCTTTTTCACTGGGACGTATGATGCGGGAGAGCCGGTTACCCACGTAGGAATTTATGCCGGAGATGGACAGATGATCCATTGTGGAAATCCAATTCAGTATACGTCCATTAATTCTGCATACTGGCAGTCTCATTTTTATGCTTTTGGCAGGCCATAAGGAGGGGCGTATTTGAACATTGAACGAATAAAAGAAGAACTTGCAAGAACCTACGTTAAGATTGAAAAGCTACAGAAAAAAGCAAGGGATCTGGAAGAACAGAAGAAACAGGCAGAGGATATGGAGTATCTGAAAATTATCCGAAGCAATGGAGTTTCCGCAGAGGAACTTCAGTTGATGATTGATATCAGCAAGGAGGAACAAAAAAAGATATTGGAAACCAGAGAAAAGGAGCAGACAGAAAATGAAGAAATTTCATAAAAGAGCAGCTGTATTTTTAACCGCAGCTACGTTAGCAGGACTTCCGGCAGGAGCTTTCTTTTATAGTTCGCCCGGAAGTCTGACTGTATGGGCAGATAATGTAGAAGTGGAATCATCAGAAGAAAGCAGCCCGGAAGATGTTGATTTTTCAGATGGATCAGAAGCTGAAATTCATGCAGATCCAGTGGAACAGGCACAGGAAGATGCAGGAAATGATGTGACGGAAACACCAGAAGTAGGGATTACCTTTACAGAACCCGAAGGCTGGCAGACAGATACGGCAACCGTAAAAATTCAAGTGGAAGATACAAAGAATACAGGTGCTTTTTCTATTGCAAAAGTAGAAGCAAGACTTTCAGAAAATGGAGGATGGTCAGACATAACCGGAAATATGGAAGTATCCATCTCTTCTAATTGTAGTGTTTATGTGAGAGTTACCGATCAGAATGGAAATACTTATGAGCAGAATCGTTACATAGAGTGTTTTGATAAAACCAAACCAACTATTATTGCGGCTGCGAAGAATGGGATACTGATCGTGCAGGGAGTTGATGCGGAATCGGGAATTGCTGCTTTGTATGTCAATGGAAATGAATTCACAGAACTGACGAATAATACATTAAATGTCCGTTTGCAAAAAGCGGATACTTCCTATGAATACTTTACCCTGCAGGCAAAAGACAAAGCAGGAAATATGTCAGAGATCTATAAAGTAGGAAACCCTTATTATGAAAATCCAGATGCAGTAAAAGAGAATACAGAGGTTTCCGGAACGGAGCAGAATGCAGCTTCTTTGCCAGCCGATGGAACTGCAAGTAAGCCCACCAGTGCTACGGCAACCGTAACGGAACATCAGACAACGAATGAGACTGCTACTGCACCAACAGAACCAGAAAACACAGGAAATGAAACGGATACAGAAGCAGATACCGGACGGGTGCAGGGAGAAAGTTCTGCTTCCGGCATGACAACAGGAACAGTTCAGGACAAAGGGGGAAAGGAATTTTATACGATCAAGACAAAAAGTGATAAGGTTTTTTATCTGATCGTAGATAAGGATAAAACGGATGAAAATGTTTATCTTCTTACAGAGGTAGGCGAAAATGATCTGTTGAACTTTACGGATACCAACATGGTCACACTTCCACAGAACCAGGCTATTGCAGAATCCGCACTGCCACTTGAAACAGAGAAGATCACAGAGACACCGGAACCAGAAGTTACGATCATACCGGAAGAAAAGGAAGAACCTGAGAAGAAAAGCAATAATTCCGGCACGATTTTATTAATGCTGCTGGTTCTGGCAGGAGTTTGTGGTGCTTACTATTATTGGAAATTTATGAAAGGAAGAAATACTTCTTTTGATTATGAAGAGGACGAGGACGACGATGAGGAGGAAGATACAATTCGTGAGGATGATGAAGAATTAGAAGAATATGAAATGGAAGGTGAAGTAGAAGACGAAGAATCAGAGGAATAACTTTGTTTCACTTAATTACAGCGACAGGTGCAGAAAGGAGATTGAAAATTGCAGCTTGTAATTGCGGAAAAACCCAGCGTAGCCAGAAACATTGCGAAGGTGCTTCATGCCACAAACGTAAAAGATGGCTACCTGGAAGGAAAAGAATATCTGGTTTCCTGGTGTATTGGGCATTTGATTGAACTGGCTAGTGCGGATCAGTACCGGGATGACTGGAAAGCATGGAAATATGAAACACTTCCCATGATTCCGGAGAATTGGAAATATCAGATTAAAGAAAGTACCAAAGGGCAGTTTCGGGTTTTAAAGGAACTGCTTCACAGAGCAGATATCACAGAAGTTATATGTGCAACAGATGCAGGAAGAGAAGGGGAGTTGATTTTCCGTCTGGTATATAACCAGGCAGAATGTAAACTTCCCTTTAAAAGACTGTGGATTTCTTCCATGGAGGAAAAAGCAATTCTGGAAGGATTTCAGCAGCTGAAAGATGGACATGAATATGATGATCTTTATTATTCTGCAGTGGCGCGAAGTGAAGCAGACTGGCTGGTAGGAATTAATGCCACCAGACTGTTTACGGTACTGTATCACCATCGGTTGATTGTAGGTCGGGTGCAGACACCTACACTTGCAATGCTGGTGGAACGGGAAAAGAGCATCGAGAACTTCCAGAAAGAGAAGTATTATCTGGTTCATCTTCTGATGGATGGATTGGATGCTGTAAGCAACCGGATAAAAGAGAAAAGTGCTGCCGTTCAGATGATGGAGGATATGAAGGATGAAACTGCACAGATTCTTTCAGTAAAGAAAGAGAAGAAAAAGGTACAGCCGCCGAAATTATATGATCTGACCACATTACAGAGGGAAGCAAATCGTCTTCTTGGATTTACGGCACAGCAAACCTTGGACTATACCCAAAGCCTTTATGAGAAGAAACTGGTGACGTATCCAAGGACGGATAGCCAATATCTTACAGATGATATGGAAGAAAATGCGTTTTTGGTTATTGATGCGGTAAATAGAGTATTTCCAGAAATATCAATGAAGGGTTCGGAACCAGAGATAAAAAGACTTTTAAACAGCAAAAAGGTATCAGATCATCATGCAATTATACCAACGGTAGAAATTGCAAACACGGATTTAAAAGCACTTCCGGGTGGAGAAAAGGAAATTCTCATGCTGATTGCATCAAAGTTATTATGTGCATCGGAACAGGAATACATATATGAGAGTATTAAGACTGAAATTTCCTGTCATGGAGAACTGTTTACTGCATCTGGAAAGAATGTTCTCCAATATGGATGGAAAGAAGTGGAAGAACGGTTCTTTAAATCATATGGGAAAAATGCAGAAAAGCCAGAAGAGGAGGAAAGTGATTTTCCAGATATAAAAATAGGACAGGTATTTGAATGTGTTGTTGTAAAATTTAGTGAACATTTTACAGCACCGCCGAAACATTATACGGAAGATATATGCTGTGAAAGGGGGATAAGAAATCACCCATAGAAAGGAGCGTTCCCATGAAACCCAAGAAATTAGGCAACGGTAAAATCACCGCCCTTTATGAGAGATTGAGCCGTGACGATGACCTCACAGGTGATAGTAACAGCATTATCAATCAAAAGAAAATGCTGGAGGACTATGCGAAAGCCAACGGTTTTACGAATTGCGTCCACTTCACAGATGATGGTTGGTCTGGTGGAAGTTTTGACCGCCCAAGTTGGAAGCGCATGATTGAGGGCATTGGAAAAGGCGAAATCGCTGCTGTCCTTGTTAAAGATTTGAGCCGCGTCGGTAGAGATTATTTACAGGTGGGCTTTTACACCGAAGTGATGTTCAGAGAGAAAGGTGTGCGGTTTGTTGCCATTACCAACGGAGTAGATAGCGACAAACGGGAAAGCAGCGAGTTTGCACCCTTTTTGAACATTATGAACGAATGGTATATTCGTGATTGCAGCCGTAAGATAACCTCTGTTTTACGGGCAAGAGGTATGTCCGGCAAGCACACAAGCAACCACTGTATCTACGGTTACAAGAAAGACCCCAACGACAAAGACCATTGGATTATCGACGAGGAAGCTGCCGAAGTAGTACGCCGGATTTATCGCATGGCCATTGAGGGAAAAGGCCCGTATGAAATTGCCCGCATATTGGCAACGGAAAAGGT
>OHUI01000638.1_pt1 | contig 16784 bp, 11 predicted proteins | sample 1579231 | NCBI WGS metagenome assembly OHUI01 (sample SAMEA3882509, study PRJEB24775) | human gut metagenome | biome: human-associated habitat; feature: intestine environment; material: feces | place: Netherlands | collected 2009/2010 | reverse complement strand
GCTGCGTAGCAGCGGGAAAGCACGAGTATCGTGCGATTTTGCGAATGTGCGTGGGGTGATTCTGAATAATTACTATTATGACATAATCATACCAAATATATATTGCATCTGTCTTTTAAGATTTTTTTAATATTTTACTAATAAAAAATGGAGGTTAGTATGGAAATAGCATTTAGTGAGAAAATTTCTCCACAGCTGTCCGCCGCTCTGTTGTCCACCCCTTATGAGCTTGGTAAAGAGGGAGGGCTTTCAAGCGGCTATCTGCCGGAGAGTGATAGCTGGGAAGTGATAGTAAAATATGTCGGTGACATCGAAAAAATCAAAGAAAAGTATCCTTCTGTACTCATCACGAGGCTGCTCGGAAACTATGCGGTGCTCGTAATTGAGAAATCACTTGTAAATACCGTTGCCTTGTGCGATGAAATCATATATATGGAAAAGCCAAAGCAGTTTAACTACGATGTGTACGAGGGCTCGCAGGCCTCATGTATCACTCCCGTACACATCAATCCATATAATCTGACCGGAAAAGGTGTGCTCGTAGGCATTATCGACTCCGGAATTTACTATGCCCATCCGGCTTTTATACAGGATGGTGTAAGCAGAATCGCCTATCTGTGGGACCAGACTGTTTCCGATGATTCCTCACACAGTGATATCATCCCTTTCGGCACCTTATATGACCGCGATACAATCACCAAAGCCATAAATGCAGAAAACAGCTTAGAAATGCAGCGCATCTGCCCAAGCATCGACATATCCGGGCACGGCACTCATGTGGCAGGGATCGCTGCCGGAAACGGTAATGGTAATGAACAAAATACAAAATACCGCGGTGTTGCTTATGAAAGCACTCTTATAATCGTAAAACTCAAAACCTCAGGCGGTGCCAGCTTTCCCACAACCACGCAGATTATGCTGGCAGTGGACTTTTGCATAAGAAAATCAATCGATATGAACATGCCTATCTCCATAAACCTAAGCTTTGGCACAAGTAACGGCTCGCACAGCGGCACCTCATTGCTTGAAGCATACCTGGATTATATAGCAGGAAACTACCGCTGCGCTGTCTCAGTCGGCTCAGGTAACGATGGAGCCGGCTTTGGGCATGCAAACGGCAGCTCATACCCTGCCGATGCAGAGCTTGCGATAGGCTATCCTGAGCCGTCTCTTTCCATTGATTTATGGAAAAAATACTGGGATGAGATACAGCTGCGCATTAGTGCACCAAATAATGATATGCTGGAGATTCCCGATACAATTACCAATCAGGCAAAGGTCTTTACATACAGATACAATCTCGATGGGACAGACATATATATAACAGGCGGCGGTCCCTCTCCCTACTCTCCTTTTCAGGAAATATTCATTGAACTCATGGGATCGGAATACATCTCACCCGGCATCTGGAAAATATCACTTGAACCCATATCTGTAAAGGACGGCTCATGGGATATATGGCTGCCGTCAGGTGCTCTGCGCAATGCACAGACCTCATTTATCCATGCATCGCCTGATATCACCCTGACCATCCCCTCAACCGCTCAAAATGTCATATCTGTCGGAGCCTATGACAGCCGAACAAACCGCACAGCCGCCTTTTCCGGCCGAGGCTATACCTGGGCCTTTGACAGCATAAAGCCTGATATCATTGCGCCCGGTGTAGACATTATTTCATGCTCAAACACCGGAGGCTACACTTCAAAAACAGGGACATCTATGGCTGCACCGTTTGTGACCGGTGCGGCTGCGCTCCTGATGGAATGGGGAATTGTACGTGGAAATGACCTCTATATGTATGGCGACAAGCTTAAAGCTTCTCTCATAAAAGGTGCCGGTGAAAATGTATTTACAACTGCCTCACGGGCTGTCTCTGAAAACACTTCCAAAAACACAAAATACCCCAACCCTGTTACGGGCTGGGGTACATTGTGCTTACTGGATAGTATTCCTTAGTGGAAGGTGCTATTCGTATACATGCTTCTGATGCTTCTTTGCATCTGCCTTATTCTTTTTCTTCAATGGATGCTTTGGGTTTTTATCCATTATAATCGCTTCCTTCCGTTCGTTCTGACTACGTTATACACCTGCAATCAGCACTTGTCAAGTAAGAGTGCTATTTTTAATTAATTATTTATATTTAATATGAAATTGCAATCATTTTAATGTTAAAGCGTCGATTTGTATGCACAATTATTGACAGTTTGCTAAATTTAATTATTATCTCTTCATCACACTCTTTTTAAACACAGTCATCGCAATTCAAAAAATACATCATTACATAGCTGCCAAATATACAAAATATGCCGCATAGCAAAGCAGCATCACCACTCCACATGGCTTTCTAAGCTCTTTATGTCTTATCGTACCGCCCCACAAGAGCACACCGCACAGGATTGCCACAACTGTATCAATCACAAACCTGCTCTCAAACGGTACCGGACAAATGAGAGCTACTGTTCCGATTACAAAGAGTATATTGAAAATATTGCTGCCGACTATATTTCCAATCGCTATACCGGCATTTCCCTTGCGTGCTGCTGAAACAGATGTAACAAGCTCCGGAAGAGATGTGCCGAATGCAACGATTGTCAGTCCGATAAAGCGCTCACTCATGCCGCAGGCTCTTGCTATGGTCGTGGCACCGTTTACGACAAACTGGCTTCCAATTACGACGCACACACCGCCCAACACAATAAAGAGCAGACATTTCCATACCGGATATAGCTTTACCGACTGCTCATCACTGCTGTCATTGCCCTTTTTTGCCAGAATATACAAATAAAGCAGATATGCAATAAATAAAATCCACAGTATAACACCCTCAATGAATGTAATTTCATTGCCTGTCATTCCCATCACGAGAAGCACTGCTGTGATAAGAAGCATGTACGGTATCTCGTATTTGAAGGTGGTTTTTTGTATGGCTACATTTGTGATGAGTGCCGTTACTCCCAGGATTATAAGGATATTTACTATATTGCCGACTGTAATCCCCGCATTACCCTTTATTCCTGCAGTGATGCTGACTGCCGCCTCCGGCAGCGACGTACCCATCGCCACAATCGTCAGTCCAATCACAAGCTGCGGAATACCAAATTTCCCGGCGAGCGCCGCCGCTCCATCCACAAACACATCCGCGCCCTTCACCAGTGCTACAAAGCCTGCTATAAGCAGTAAAATTGCTACAAAAATCATAATTTTCCTCCTTCTGCTGTCCTTTTTAAGGATGCCTGATTAATTGATAGATACATCTATGTCTTATCAGCAGAAGGCTTTTATATACAAAAAAGGCGACACTTCTGCTGTATAAAACAACAAAAGTCTCGCCATTTAATCACTCTCCGGATTGCTGTCATATATGTATGAGCAATCGTACTGACGGATAAGTAAGCACTCTTGTGCCGGCTACTCCCTTTCACTTATATACTATGATATGTCAACGCAGGGTATTCGTCAAGAGAAAGTTTTTCTTGCCTTTATCACGCTAACGTGGTAGCATGGTTACTAAATAAACTATTAAAGAGGTACTACAAATGAAAACATCAGAAATTATTGTATTTATCGTCTATCTGCTGTGCATGCTGGGTATCGGTATCTTCTTCTTCGTGAAAAACAGAAACGGCGGAGAAAAGACCTACTTCCTCGGCGGACGTGAGATGGGACCATGGGTTGCGGCGCTGTCAGCCGGAGCCTCAGACATGAGTGCATGGGTACTCATGGGACTTCCTACTTCTATCTATGCACTGGGCTTAGGTCAGGTATGGATTCCTGTAGGACTTGCAATCGGCTACACTATAAGCTGGCTGCTTGAAGCACCGAGACTGAGAAAATTCTCGATTGTAGCAAACGACTCAATCACCATTCCACAGTATCTGACCAACAGATTCCTGTCCAAATCACTTGCACTGCAGGTGATATGTGCAATTGTGTTTTTGGTTGCATACACTATTTATGCGGCATCAAGCGTAAAGGCATGTGGTACTCTTTTCCACACTGTAATAGGAATGGATCCTCAGATTGCCATGTATCTTGCAGCAGTTGTCATCGTAGGCTATACCTTCCTCGGCGGCTTCTCGGCTGTATGCTGGACCGATTTTTTCCAGGGCATGCTCGTGCTTGGTTCTATGTTTATAGCACCGATCTTTGCAGCATTTATGCTTGATACATCATCTATGTCAGCACTCCCGGGCGGTTACTTAAATCCATTCTCAAGCTGGCAGGATATCGTGTCAGGACTGGCATGGGGACTTGGTTACTTTGGTATGCCACATATCATTATCAGATTCATGTCCATCAAATCACAGAAGGATTTGAAAAAATCAGCAAAAATAGGAATAACATGGACTCTGCTTATTGTATTTTTTGCAACCTTAATCGGAGTAATCGGAAGACTTTTCCTTGGCTTTGACGAATCTATAAATGAAAACTCTCTTGTTTTCATCCAGATTGTAAGAAAGATTTTCCCGGGTGTTATCTCAGGTATACTGCTCTCAGCAGTGCTTGCTGCTTCCATGAGTACCGCAGACAGCCAGCTGCTTGCTGCTTCATCTGCATTCTCGAGTGATGTGTACAAGCCTGTCATCAGAAAAGGTAAGGCAAGTGACAAAGAGATGATGTGGACCGGCCGTATTGTAGTTCTTGGAATCGCTGTTGCAGCACTCATCATCGCTTCAAACCCTAATGCCGGCTCTATCATGGCACTTGTTTCCAATGCATGGGGTATCTTTGGAGCTGCCTTTGGACCTGCAATCATGCTCAGCCTCTTTTGGAAGCGCTTTAACTTCAAGGGTGCTGTTGCAGGAATCATAACAGGTGCTGCCGTTGATATATTGTAGTATGCATTCCTCACATCAACCGGAATCTACGAGTTGCTGCCGGGATTTGTTTTAGGACTTATCGCAGCCGTTGTTGTGACATTTTGCACAAAGGAGCCTTCAAAAGAGGTTTATGAGCTCTTCGATAAGGCTCAAAAATTTGATGAGTAATTAAAATAATTAATCATTTAAGAACATAAGTAAAACCGTCATACCCTGCCATTTACGGCCCGGTACGACGGTTTTATTTTTCTTATGCTTTATGTTGTGCTTTTAGAATGGTCTGTCTCAAATACAATTCCTTTAACTTCTACAGATGAAGCACTCGCTCTTTAATCTCCTGGGTTCTTCCCTGATTCCAGAACTGTGTGCCGATATAGCCGCATGTACGGCGGGCTACACTCATCTTGTTCTGGTCACGATTGCCACAGTGTGGGCACTCCCAGATAAGCTTGCCTGAGCCCTCTTCCTCTACGATTTTGATTTCTCCGTCGTAGCCGCATACCTGGCAATAGTCGCTCTTTGTATTCAGCTCTGCGTACATGATATTGTCGTAAATGTACTGCATTACTGAAAGCACTGCAGGGATATTGTCCTGCATGTTTGGTACCTCCACGTAGCTGATAGCGCCACCCGGAGACAGCTTCTGGAACTGGGACTCAAACTTTAGCTTATCAAATGCATTAATCTGCTCTGTTACATGCACATGGTAGCTGTTTGTAATATAGTTCTTGTCGGTAACACCCTTTATGATACCAAAGCGCTTCTGTAAGCACTTCGCGAACTTATAGGTGGTAGACTCAAGCGGTGTGCCATATATACTGAAATCGATGTTTGACTCCTTTTTCCACTGCTCACATGCATCGTTTAAGCGCTGCATTACCTTAAGTGCAAACGGTGTTCCCTCTTTTGGCTCTGTGTGTGATACTCCCTTCATATAGCGTACACACTCACAAAGTCCTGCATAGCCGAGTGAGATTGTTGAGTATCCGTTAAATAATAATGGGTCTATAACCTCTCCCTTTTTCAGACGTGCAAGTGCTCCGTTCTGCCAGAGAATCGGTGCTACATCGGATTTGGTACCAAGAAGCCTCTTATGTCTGCACATAAGTGCTCTGTGACACAGCTCAAGTCTCTCATCAAGTATCTTCCAAAATTTTTCCTCATCCTTTTCTGATGAGCATGCCACATCAACGAGATTTAAGGTGACTACACCCTGGTTGAAACGACCATAGTATTTACGCTTGTTTGGATCAAAGTTCTTGGCATGTGCCACATTGCCTGCTGTCTGTGAGCATCTGTCCACTGTGAGGAATGAACGGCAGCCCATGCATGTATACACATCTCCGTCCTTAAGCTCCTTCATGACCTTCTCTGAAATATAATCAGGCACCATTCTCTTTGCAGAGCACTGTGCCGCAAGCACTGTGAGATTCCAGTACTTTGAATCCTCTGTGATATTATCATCCTCAAGCACATATATGAGCTTAGGGAATGCCGGTGTGATATATACACCCTTTTCGTTCTTTACGCCCTTTATTCTCTGGTGCAGCATTTCCTCAATGATTGCGGCAAGATCTGCCTTTGTCTGCGGATCGGATACCTCATTCAGGTACATGAATACTGTAATAAACGGTGCCTGTCCGTTTGTAGTCATAAGTGTAATGACCTGATACTGAATCATCTGCACACCGCGGTTGATTTCTTCCTTGACACGAAGCTCTGCTACCTCGTTGATTTTTTCTTCATCCAAATCAAGACCTACGCTCTCGAATTCTTTTTGCACCTGCTTTCTGAACTTCTCACGACTGACCTGTACAAATGGTGCCAGATGTGCAAGCGAGATACTCTGTCCACCATACTGTGAGCTGGCAATCTGTGCGATAGCCTGTGTAGCAATGTTGCAGGCTGTTGAAAAGCTCTTTGGTGTGTCAATCATAGTCTCACTGATTACTGTGCCGTTCTGAAGCATGTCCTCAAGGTTTACAAGACAGCAGTTGTGCATATGCTGTGCAAAATAATCTGCATCGTGGAAATGGATAAGCCCCTTCTCATGAGCCTCCACTATATCCTCAGGAAGCAGGAAACGGCGTGTGATATCCTTGCTCACCTCACCTGCCATGTAGTCACGCTGCACGCTGTTTACAGTAGGATTCTTGTTGGAGTTTTCCTGCTTTACCTCCTCGTTATTGCACTCAAGAAGGCTAAGAATCTGCTGGTCCGTAGAGTTTGACTTACGGACGATGGCTCTCTTATATCTGTAAGTAATGTAGTTTCTGGCTACGGTAAAGGCACGCTTGTTCATGAGCTGGTTCTCCACCATATCCTGTATCTCCTCAACGCTTGGAGAGCGCTTCATGTTCTCACATGCAGTCTCCACGTTGCTTGCAATTTCTTCAATCTGATCAGCAGTAAGCTTCTCATAGTCTAGCACTGAATCGTTTGCCTTTCTAATGGCAGCTACAATTTTGGCTGCATCAAATATGTCCTCACTGCCGCTTCGCTTGATGATTTTCATGTAAATTTCTCCTCTCTGTATACTATATTTCATATAATGTAGTGTACTATATATAGTGTTGTTATTCAATACACATACTATATATATGCATTTTATCATGTGTAATGGCACAAAATATGCAGCTATAAATGAGATGTAATCATTAATTCATGTCACTGCCCTGCAATGTAAAGCGGGCTTTTCACCAAACAATTACGATATAGCTACATATAAAATGCCATATTATTTAATACAAATCTGTGCATCTGTCTTTTGATGACAATCTAAATTATACAAGATATTGTTGCTATGTCAATACGCTCAACAATATTTTGTAGCATTTTGACTTATTGCACAAAAAAAGTCACAATATTTATGCTACTTTTTCAACTCTGTAATTATTTTGTTACTTATTAAGCTTTTCCATATTGTCAATCACTCTGTCCAAAAAGCCGAGCATCATGTTAAACTCCTCCTTAGAAAAGCCTTCGTGCATGGCTTCCTCTATTCCCATTATATTTTCCCTCACCCTGTTTTCGTGGTCCAGTGCTTTTTGCGTCAACTCAATCCTCTTAAGCCTTGCATCATTTTCCATAGGTGTGCGCACAATATAGCCGTTTTTCTCAAGACTTTTAAGCATATTTGTCACTGTGGCTCCTGACAGATGAAACTTTGCTTCGATATCCTTTTGAAATATATTTTGGTCCTGATTATCCATTATATATCCAATCATCATACCCTGGCTTCGCGGTATACATTCTGTTTTACTGCACCTTTTTCTGTCAAAATATCTGTCTATGCTCCTGCTGATGCGGTTTATCTTGTGTCCTAAGTATTTATCCGGTGTAAACTCCTTCATATCTGAAGTCCTTTCATAGATTTTTCTTGACAATAAAAAAAGTATATCTATAATATAGTTAGCACACTAACTAATTAAATGCAAGTATTTTTTTAGTTAACCACATTACCATAAATGTAGGAAGTTTGTTTTAATCAAATATGAAATATAAAAAGAAAGGACAAAACATATGTTAAAAACACTAGGTGCCCAAATAAAGGAATACAAATGGGCTTCGATTGCGACACCTGTTTTCATGCTGCTTGAGGTGGCTGTGGATACCATAATCCCTCTTCTCATGGCATCAATCATCGACAACGGTGTCAATATGGGCGACACAAGGCATATCTATATCATGGGTGTGTGGATGATTGTCGCAGCACTGTTTGGTCTTTTGACAGGATGTCTCGGTGCAAAATATGGTGCAAAGGCCGCCATGGGCTTTGGAAAGAATCTGCGTGCTGCAATGTTTCGCAACATCCAGACCTTTTCCTTTGCAAATATCGACAGATTCTCATCCGCGAGTCTTGTCACACGTATGACAACCGATGTGACCAACATCCAGAATGCTTACATGATGCTGCTTCGCATGGCTATGAGAGCCCCTGCGTCCATAATATGTGCGATGGCTATGACATTTTTCATCAGCCCTCGCCTTGCGACAATATACTTAATCGCTGTCATTGTGCTTGGAGCTTTACTGCTTTTCATCAGTAAGGCGGCCATGAAATACTTCGACAGAGCCTTCAGGCGCTATGATGACCTGAATGAAAGCGTACAGGAAAACGTATCCGCTATCCGCGTTGTAAAGGCATACGTCCGTGAGGATTATGAGAAGAAACGTTTTTCAAAGGCAGCACAGAATATCTACGACGTATTTGTGAAGGCAGAAAGCCTTGTGGTATACAACTCTCCGCTCATGCAGTTTACAGTGTATGCCTGCATCCTGTTAATAAGCTGGCTCGGAGCTCATATGGTGGTAAGCAGCTCTCTCACTACAGGTGATCTGATGGCTCTTCTCACCTATTGCATGAATATTCTGATGAACCTCATGATGCTCTCCATGGTTTTTGTAATGATTTCACTCTCACTCGCATCTGCAAGACGAATCAGCGAGGTATTAAATGAGCAGAACACACTGCACAATCCAAAGGAACCGCTTTACGATGTGCCTGACGGAAGCATAAGCTTTAAGCATGTATCCTTCAGATATTCAGACACCGCTGAAACTCCGGTTCTGTCAGATATAAATCTAGACATAAAATCCGGTGAGACCATCGGCATCATAGGAGGAACCGGAAGCTCGAAATCTTCCCTTGTAAACCTGATAAGCCGTCTCTACGACACAGACACCGGCTCTGTAATCGTCGGAGGCCACGATGTGCGTGAATACGACATGGACACTCTCAGAAACAAGGTAGCTGTCGTGCTCCAGCAGAACGTGCTTTTCTCGGGCACCATACTCGAAAATCTGCGCTGGGGTGACAAAAACGCTACCACAGATGAGTGTATTGAGGCCTGCAAAATGGCATGCGCCGATGACTTTATCGAGTCCTTCCCTGACAAGTACAACACCTACATAGAGCAGGGCGGAACCAACGTATCCGGTGGCCAGAAGCAGCGTCTGTGTATCGCAAGAGCTCTGCTTAAAAAGCCAAGGATACTCATACTCGATGACAGCACCTCGGCTGTAGATACAGCAACAGATTCAAAAATCCGTGCTGCCCTCGCAAAAACAATACCGGGAACCACTAAGCTCATCATCGCACAGCGTATCTCATCAGTCATGGATGCTGACCGTATCATCGTGATGAATGACGGAAAAGTGGACGGCTTTGACACTCACGAAAATCTGCTTAAAAATAATGAAATCTACCGCGATGTTTACGATTCCCAGACAAACGGCGGAGGAGACTTTGATGAAGGAGGTGCTGCCTGATGCCAGGACCAAGAGGACCACGAGGTCCAAAACCCAAAATTAAAAATCCCGGTAAGCTTTTTGCGCGCCTCATGGGATTTATTTTCAAGAAATATTTACCGGCCTGCATAATTGTTGTGATATGTATCTTTGTCAGTGTACTTGCAAATGTGCAGGGAACCATGTTTACCAAAAATTTGATTGATGACTATATAGTACCACTGCTTAAGACAGGAAGTCCCGACTACGGACCACTCCTTGCAGCAATGGGAAGGGTCGCCGTATTCTACGGCATCGGCGTCATCAGTACGTTTGCATACAGCAAAATAATGATCTACGTATCACAGGGCACCATTAAGAACCTGCGTGTTGAGCTCTTTTCCCATATGCAGGATCTGCCAATCCGATACTTTGACTCACATGCGCACGGCGATATCATGTCAATTTATACAAACGATATCGATACACTCCGCCAGCTCATCAGCCAGAGTCTTCCGCAGATACTTAACAGTGTTATCACTGTTGTGAGCGTTTTTGTTTCAATGGTCATATTAAATATTCCGCTCACCGTACTAACTATCGTGATGGTAATCGTAACAACAGTCGTGACAAAAAAATTTGCAGGCTTCTCCAGCCGCTATTTCCTCGCTCAGCAGCGCGACCTCGGCAAGGTTAACGGCTTCATCGAGGAAATGCTCAACGGCCAGAAGGTAGTCAAGGTATTTACCCACGAGCAGGAAAATATTGAAGCCTTCGACAAAATAAACGATGAACTCTTTGAAAGCGCCTACAATGCCAACATGTACTCCAACATGCTCGGTCCTGTAAACGCACAGATTGGAAATCTAAGCTACGTGCTCTGCGCTCTTGCCGGCGGTGTTATGGCTCTTTCAGGCTTTGGCGGTCTGACCCTTGGTAAGCTTGCGAGCTTTCTGACCTTTAACAAGAGCTTTAACATGCCTATCTCGCAGGTCAGCCAGCAGTTCAACAGTATCATCATGGCACTTGCCGGATGTGACCGTATCTTCTCACTGCTCGATGAAGCGCCTGAGACTGACGAGGGCTATGTCACACTGGTAAATGCTAAGGAAGAAAACGGAAAACTCACTGAAACACCTGAGCACACCGGCTTATGGGCATGGAAGCATACTCATCAGGCTGACGGCTCTGTGGACTACAAAAAGCTTGAGGGCGATGTGGTATTTGACGATGTAGATTTCGGATATGTGCCTGAGAAAATTGTACTGCACGATGTGGATCTTTTTGCAACACCCGGTCAGAAAATTGCCTTTGTCGGCACCACCGGAGCCGGAAAGACTACCATCACTAACCTTATCAACCGCTTCTACGATATAGCAGACGGCAAGATAAGATATGATGGCATCAATATAAACAAGATTAAAAAGGCTGATCTGCGCCACTCTCTTGGCATTGTTTTGCAGGATACCCACCTTTTCACAGCTACTGTCATGGAAAACATCCGCTACGGCAAGCTTGATGCCACAGATGATGAAGTATACGCAGCTGCCCGCCTGGCAAACGCCGATACGTTTATCCGCCAGCTTCCTGACGGCTACAATACTGTACTGACAGGTGACGGTGCAAACCTAAGCCAGGGCCAGCGCCAGCTTCTAGCCATTGCGCGTGCCGCTATCGCCGATCCTCCTGTGCTCATCCTCGATGAGGCTACAAGCTCAATTGATACACGTACTGAGCGTATTGTTCAGGACGGCATGGATAAGCTCATGCATGGCCGTACTACATTTGTTATCGCACACAGGCTTTCTACTGTCAGAAACAGCGACTGTATTATGGTTTTGGAGCAGGGACGCATTATTGAAAGGGGAAGTCATGATGAGCTGATTTCAAAGAAGGGAAAGTATTATCAGCTTTATACAGGAAAGACTGCGTAATTCAGTGTCATGGCATGACTACGAAAACCGGGAGACCGGGAACGCAGCAGGGGGCACACCCTCATGTGCGCTAACATGAGGGTGTGCCCTTAATGCCTACCTGGATCATCTTCATTGCTTCTATTGCTGTCTTATGACTTTCAGGCGTTACGCAGGCGCAGGCATTTTCTATTACGAACACCTCTGCGTCTTTACAGAACGTCTTTGCAATCGCCACGTTGCTTATTACGCATATTCCTGTGCAGAATCCGCAGAAATAAATCTCTGTATCGCTGTTGTCATATTCCGCAAGAAGTCTACCAAGCTCTTTGCTGCCAAAAGTCGGCTTGTCAATATAAGTCATATCGTCACAATTAACTCCACGCTCCTTAATTGCATCTTTAAGACGAGCGTCTACTTCCCATCCGTTTGTCCCTTTAATACAGTGAGCTACCGGAAGCTTTCTTCCCTCCTGAGTATTCAGATAGTTTTCATCATGCGTATCCCTTGTGAATATCACATCATCATATTTTCCTGACCTGATTTCATCTGCAATAACATTTGTTGCCACGTCACACTCTTTGTTTCCAAGAGCTCCTGTAATAAAATCATTCTGTGCGTCCACTACTACTAAAATTTTCTTTGCCATAATTATTCCTCCTACATCATAATTCCTTCATCCGGATCATCTGTCTCCACAATAATTTCCTGTAATACTTTACATTTTATTCCTGTTTTTTCAAAGGTACTATTTACATCCATAAATGCTCCTATATTACTTCATTTATTCTTCCTCTTTAATAACCTTTAGGAAACGCTTGACCTCCGCCCATGCACGCTTGGACTCCGGGAAATTGAGATATCCCATCTGGAACACATGAAACATCCCCTCATACACTGACAGTCGCACCTTAACGCCCTGGTTTCTTGCCTTTGCAGCGGCATCGACCGAGTCAGATAAGAGCATCTCTATCGAGCCCGCCTGTATGAGCATTGGAGGGAAGCCTCTGAAATCGCCAAACAGCGGCGATATGTATGGATCCATTTTATCGTGGTCACCGGGATAGTCATTCACGTAGATTAGACTGTCCCTTGTGTTCCCAAACAGAGGGTCCTTTTCGTAGTTTGTCTCATATGACTCTCCGCCTGCTGTGAGGTCTGTCCACGGTGACATGGCTACTATTCCTGCCGGAAGCGGCATGTCGTGGTCACGAAGATACATGGTGAGGCACATTGCAAGGCCTCCGCCCGCTGAGTCTCCTGCCAGCACAATCTGCGAGCCAAACCAGCCCTGTGACAAAAGCCATTTATAGCAGGCTATGGCATCCTCAAGTGCTGCCGGATACGGGTGTTCCGGCGCCACGCGATAGTCAGGCGTGAGCACTGAGCAGCCTTCACTTACCTCATTATAAAGGCCTGCAAATACATAGTATGCATTGCGCACTGCCCCCATATATCCACCACCATGCAGCTGCAGTATCACACGCTCTGTATTTGGGTTTTCCTTTGAGGATAAAAGCTTCATAGTGAAACCGCCCATATCTATATCCTCTGTTACAAAGCAGTCCGGAACAAGCCATGCAGGTTCCTTCATACGCTTCCTGAGCTCTCCGGATTTTATTTTTTTGCCGATTGCAAGGTCATTTGTGATATGTCCCATCAGATTAGCAAGTATTTTTCCCTGCATACTGACTTCTTCATCTGCCACAGCTGCATTGCTATGGACTTTTTCCACATGCTCACTTTTCATGGCAGATAATGAGTTCTTAAATGTCTTTTCAAGCTTATTACCCAAAGCTCCTATTATTCCAGTTTCATTATCACCATTACTATCGCCGTTTTCAATTTCCGGATGGTAGTTTCCCATCTCCTCATCCTCAAACATATGCGAATTTCCTATTCCATGAAAGCCTATCATATATGAAATCTCCGTTTCAGCTCTGTTCTGGCTCTTTTGTCACCGATAATCAGTGTTCCGAGAAACAAAAACAGCGATGCGCCCATCGCTCCCATTGCCAGATATGGGAACCATATGACCTTGACTGCCACAAGTATCATCGCAATCACGCTCATCAGCACAAGAAAAAGCTGCATCATCATGTAGCTCTGCCAGTTTCTTATGTTTACTATCATAAGTATAATTGTTGCAATAACCATCGCCAGTATGGCACTTGGGAAAACAAATGTAAGTGCCCAGCCACTGGCTCCTGTGAGCAGGTCTATGCCCTCGAGAAACAGCACCGTGAACACAAATGTGCTTACAATTTTAAAAATATATCCGTTTCTTCCGACTATTGCCAGACGCAGCGTCACATTCGCATAGATTACAACAAGAAGCACTATAAAGCTCCAGTTTATCTCATGGTCTGTCATGTAATCAACAGTTGTCAGCACAATCTGTCCTACTATAGACAGAAACAATATGATATTTTCCAGCAATCTGTATTTTCTTGATGCGCCCTTGACGTCAGGATATCTCGTACCGTTGTCATGGATTGCTGTACTATCTGCCCTCTTTGCTGCACTATCTGTATCGTTTACGCACTTATCCGGCACATCATTATGCTGTTCAAAAACCCCTTCAGTGCCCTGATGATTGTCCGATGACAGTTCAACCGGTGCCACAACCTGCTGGCAGAGCGGGCATTTATCTGTATTGTCTGCAATATACACACCGCATTTCATGCATTTAGTCATAATACTCTCCATTTGTCTCAATTGTCACTTCCACTCCGTCATTTACAAGCTTCTTAAAAAAGCTTCTCTGAATCATCGTATCAGCCAGAATAGATGAAAAAGTAAACACCAGCGTGTCCTTGTAGGAGCATATGGTGCCCTTCATAGGCTGTCCCTTGGACATTGGTATAAAGGAATAAAAGCCTGTTATATACGGCTCGTATTCCGGCTCCACCTTTATATTTCCAATATTGGTGATAGTGGTGGTATTCGCCAGTGCCGACTGTGTATAGACCGCCTTCATTGCCAGATTTTTTATAAAAAGAGGAACCGGTCTCATCAGGATATTTTTCTGATTTGACACACTGTATGAGAAAAGATCCTCCAGATGCTCCTTCGAAATCTGTGAATTGATGGAATCCGTCACTATTTTAAGCACCTCCTCAAATGTGTAGGAGCTGTTTTGCGGTCTGAACTCAGCAGATATCATGACAAAAAAGTTCTTTGTGGTCACGGAGTCAAAATAAGGACGAAGATTCACAGGAACTGCAACCCTGACAGGCATATCGTTTGGCATGCCGTGAAAACACTCCTGATACACACTCCACACAAAGCATGCTACCAGATAATCATTTATGGAAACTCCATAGCGGTGGCAGACCTGCTTCAGCTGTGATACAGGCATCATGCCATGTATCAATCCAAACTCTCCATCAGGTACCTTTTCCAGCTTTAAAAGATACGCCTTCTGCCTGTTAAAGCCACTTGGCTTACTTGATTTGTAGTTCTTAACAAAGCTGTCCTCTCTATTTAAGGATGTGCCCTGCGTCAATGAATCGCCCTTTAGCTTTGCAATCTCCGGATGTGTGAGACGCAGATACTGGTAGGTGAGCTCCCTAAGGAAATTGATGCCGCCCATGCCATCTGTCAACACATGAAATACCTCAAGATTTATTCTGTTCTTATAGTATGTCACCCTGAAAAGATAGCTATGATTCTTGTTCGGTCTTATAAATCTGCACGGAAATGTATTTTCCTCATGCACCTTTGGTGCCTTTTTGCCATTTTCCTCAAAATAGTTCCAGAATACTCCCATCCTGAGTCTCACATTAAACAGACCAAACTTCGGAAGCACTATATCCAGTGCCTCCTGCAGCTTTTCACTGTCAATCTCATCAGTTAAGGTGACTGAGATCCTATATACATTTGTCATGCTCTCCCCCGCTATACTAGGGAACAGATTTGCTGTGTTGTCCAGCTTGTCCCAGCGGATTGAACGCGTTTTCGACATTTTAAATTCCTCGCTTAATATAATGATATAGCGAAGCAGCACCCTAATCGAGCCTGCCGTACACCTCCATCGGCACATATGCCTTTATCTGTATCCCATCAGCCACATATTCCTCCGACACAAGCTCGCCCTGTTTTCTGATGAGCTGTATCACGCCAGCCTTATCATATGGGATAATTCTCTCGATATATACCTTATTCTCTCTTAATATCTCCTCTAAAAGAGATTTTACCTCATCTAATCCCAGATCCTTTGCCGCTGAAATGTTAAGAGTATAATCTGCCCTGAAATCATGCAGCGGTTCGTTGTCTGTACGGGCATCCTGCTTATTAAAAAGTGTGACAAATTTCTTGTCTTTTACACCAAGATCATCCAATGTCTGGTAGGTTATGAACATCTGCTTTTCCCGCTGCATATTTGATGCGTCCACCACATGGAAAATGATGTCAGCGTACTTTGCCTCCTCAAGGGTGCTCTTGAAAGCCTCTATCAGATGATGCGGCAGCTTTCTGATAAACCCGACCGTATCAGTTAAAAGCACCTGCTGCTTGCCATCAAGCGCAAGAATGCGCGTTGTAGGATCAAGCGTTGCAAAGAGCTTATCCTCCTCAAGCACATCTGCCTCTGTCAGGTGATTTAACAGCGTGGACTTACCTGCGTTAGTATATCCTACTATCGCAACAACCGGTACTTTATTTTTTTCACGCTTTGCCCTTGTGATATCTCTGTGCTTCTGCACCTCTTTCAGCTCTCTTCGAAGCTGTGCTATCCTGTCATTTATAAGACGGCGGTCTACCTCAAGCTTTTTCTCTCCGGGACCTCTTGTTCCTATTCCACCGCAAAGCCTTGACATGG
>OHUI01000637.1_pt1 | contig 16798 bp, 10 predicted proteins | sample 1579231 | NCBI WGS metagenome assembly OHUI01 (sample SAMEA3882509, study PRJEB24775) | human gut metagenome | biome: human-associated habitat; feature: intestine environment; material: feces | place: Netherlands | collected 2009/2010 | reverse complement strand
GACATTTATGCAATGAATGCGGAGCGGCTGGCACAGGTGCGGAGGCAAAAGATCGGCTTTATTTTTCAGGATTTCCGTCTGTTCCCGGAGTACACGGTGCGGGATAATATTCTGATCCCGTTTTACCTCGACCATAGAGCACCGGATGAACAGATGCTCCATAAGCTGACCGGGATCTTGGGCATTGCGGGCAAGCTGCACTCCCGCCCCGCGCAGCTCTCCGGTGGACAGCAGCAGCGGGTGGCGATCGCCCGTGCACTGATTGCAAAACCGCGCATCGTTTTTGCAGACGAGCCTACCGGAAATCTGGATACGCGGACGGGCGAGGATACGATGCGGCTGCTGATGGAATGCGCTGCGGAGTTTGGACAAACGCTTATCGTTGTTACCCACAACCCGGAAATTGCGCAGAAGGCGTAGCAGGTCATTCGGATCGAGGATGGGCAGATTCTAAAAGGAGAACCGCAACATGGCAGCAAAAAAAGATACCGCACCCAAAACGGCAGCCCCCGCCGCCGATAAGAAGGCCGCGCTGGAAACCGCGCTGGCGCAGATTGAAAAGCAGTTCGGCAAGGGCGCCGTCATGAAGCTGGGCGCGAACGTCACGATGCAGGTCGACGCGATCCCCACCGGCAGCCTGGGCCTGGATCTGGCGCTCGGCATCGGCGGTGTGCCCCGCGGGCGTATCGTCGAGGTCTACGGCCCTGAATCCTCCGGTAAAACGACGCTGGCACTGCAAATTTTGGCAGAGGCCCAGAAGATGGGCGGCGAGGTCGCCTTCATCGACGTCGAGCACGCCCTCGACCCGACCTATGCCGCCGCGCTGGGCGTTGACATTGACAGTCTGCTGGTCAGCCAGCCCGACACCGGTGAGCAGGCCATGGAGATTTGTGAGGCTCTCGTCCGTTCCGGTGCCATCGACGCGGTTGTCGTCGACTCCGTTGCGGCCATGGTGCCCCGCGCTGAAATCGAGGGTGAGATGGGCGACAGCCACGTTGGCCTGCAGGCCCGTCTGATGAGCCAGGCCCTGCGCAAGCTGACCGGCGTCATCGGCAAGACGAACACCGTCTGCATCTTCATCAACCAGCTGCGCGAGAAGGTCGGCGTCGTCTACGGCAACCCCGAGGTCACCACCGGCGGACGCGCGCTGAAGTACTATTCCAGCGTGCGGATCGACGTGCGCCGCATCGAGGGCCTGAAGGACTCCACCGGTGCGTTCATCGGCAACCGCACCCGCGCCAAAATTGTGAAAAACAAGGTCGCGCCCCCGTTCCGTGAGGCCGAGTTTGATATTATGTTCGGCGAGGGCATCTCGAAGATCGGTGAAATTCTTGACCTTGGCGTCAAGCTGGGTGTCGTCCAGAAGAGCGGCGCATGGTTCAACTACGGCGAGATGCGCCTGGGCCAGGGCCGCGACAACGCCAAGCAGTTCCTGAAAGACCACCCCGAGGTCTCCGACGAGATCGAGAAGATCGTCCGCGCGAACTCTGACCGCCTGCTGGCCGCCGGTAAGAAGGGTACCGTCAAGCCGCTGGACCCGAGTGAGGTCATCAAGCCCGCGGCAGCCGCTGAAGCCCCTGCCGCTCCCGCCGCCAAGACGACGGGCAGCGAGGTCGACCTCGATATTATGGTCGATGAATAAGCCATGCCGCGCTTAACGCAAATCAAGGAGACAAAAAAAGGCCGTCTGGCTCTGTTTTTGGACGGCGAGTTTGCCTTCTCGCTGGATGAGGACACCTTCGCCGCTGCCGCCCTGCACCAGGATGACGAGCTGGAGGACTGGCAGATCGAGGAGCTGCGCAAAAAAAGCGAGACCCGCCGCGCGCTGGACAAGGCCATGGATTATTTATCCCTGCGCGACCACGCGGCGGGGGAGCTGTACCAGAAGCTCTGCCGGAAGTTCGACGCCCACAGCGCCGCCTACGCCGTGGCGCGGGCGGGGGAGCTGGGGCTTTTAAACGATGTCTCGTTTGCCCGCCGCCGCGCCGCGGAGTTGCTGCGCAAGCGCAAGTCCCGCCGCGAGATTTTGAACGATCTTTCGGCCAAGGGCATTGACCGCGACACCGCCGCCGATGTGGTGGAGGAGCTGTTTGCCGAGACAGACGACGGCGAAAGCCCCGAGCTGGAGACGGCCCGCGCGCTTGTGCAGCGGCAGTACGCCGCCAAGCTCGCCGCCGGTAAGCGCGACCAGGTCGCCGCCGCCCTCGCCCGCCGCGGATTTTCCCATGCGGTGATACGGGAAGTGCTGTCCGACGACGAATAAAATCCAGCTGCCCTGTAGGGGCCGGGCATGCCCGGCCCTCAGCCTGCCGACTGCATCCCCTTAACGGTTCGCATTGTAGGGAGGGGTCTTGACCCCTCCGCGGCGGCCAGAGGGCTGGCCGCACTACAATTTTCGGCAAACATCTGCCGCCCTGCGGGGTGTCGGGGAACCGCCCCTATAATCCTGCGCAAACCATACAATATTATATTAAAGGACTACCCAATGAAAATTGCCATTATCTCCCTCGGCTGCCCGAAGAACCAGGTCGACGCCGACGTATTCTGTCACGCCCTCATCAAGGACGGCCACACCACCGTGGCTGACCCCGCCGAGGCTGACATTATCATCATCAACACCTGCGGCTTCATCGAGTCCGCCAAGACCGAAGCTATCGAGAATATCCTGATGGCCTGCCAGTACAAGCAGGAAAATCCTGACCTCAAGGTCATTGTGACCGGCTGCCTGGCTGAGCGCTACAAGCAGCAGATCATTCAGGAGATCCCCGAGGTCGATGCCGTTGTCGGCATTGGCTCCAACGCCGCGCTGCCCGCCATCGTCCGCCGCCTCTGTGCCGACGGTGCGGGCCAGATCGAGAGCTACGGCCCCAAGAGCGATATGCAGCTCGGCGGTGTGCGCGTTATCTCGACCCCGCGGCACTATGCGTACTTAAAAATTGCCGAGGGCTGCAACAATGGCTGCTATTACTGCGCCATTCCGCTGATCCGCGGTGCGCTGCGCAGCCGTGAAATCAACGACTGCGTCGCCGAGGCCCGCTGGCTGGCGGGCGAGGGTGTGCGCGAGCTGATTCTGGTCGCGCAGGACCCCACCGCCTACGGCGAGGACTGGGGCAGACCCGGCGCCATCTGTGAGTTGCTGGACCGCCTGCAGGAAATCGACGGCATCCGCTGGATCCGTATCCTGTACGCCTATCCGGAACGTATCAGCGATGCATTTATTGCTGCCATGGTCCGCAACACCAAGGTCGTGCCCTATCTCGACCTGCCCATCCAGCACTGTGATGACGCGGTGCTCAAGGCCATGAACCGCCGCGGCGGACGTAAGGAGATCGAGGACGCGATTGCCCGGCTGCGCGCGGCCATCCCCGGCATCACGCTGCGCACGACGCTGATCGCGGGCTTCCCCGGTGAGACCGAGGAGCAGTACGCAGAGTTGTGTGACTTCGTTAAGACCGTCAGGTTTGACCGCCTCGGCTGCTTTGCCTACTCCGCCGAGGAAAACACCGTGGCCGCAAAAATGCCTAACCAGATCGACGAGGAGACGAAGCAGCGCCGCGCCGATCACATCATGGAGCTGCAGGCCGAGGTCAGCGCCGAGCGTGAGGGCGAGAAGGTCGGCCATACCTATGAGTGCATCTGCGACGGCGTCGATGACGAGACCGGCATGTACCTGCTGCGCACCAAGGCCGACTGCCCCGAGATCGACGGCAACGTGCTGACCCCCGCGGACACCCCGCTGGAGACCGGCGCGTTCTACAATGTCACCATCACCGATGCCGATACCTACGACCTGTACGGCTATGCGGAAGAAAAGCTGGAGGACTGAACCATGAATCTGCCCAATAAACTTACGATGCTGCGTGTGATACTCGTGCCGGTGTTTATGGTGTTTGCCGCGCTGAGCCGCTACGGTACGCAGGACTTCAACGCGGGTCTTATGCTGGCAGCCGGCATCGTCTTTGCCGTGGCCAGCTTTACCGACTTTCTGGACGGCTATCTGGCGCGCAAAAATAACCTTGTCACCGATTTTGGCAAGTTTATGGACCCCCTGGCGGACAAGTGCCTGACCACCGCCGCCTTTATTTATATGGTGGCGTGCGGCATCTGCAGCCCCGTGGTGCTGGCGGTCATTCTGTTCCGCGAGTTCGCCGTGGCAGGCGTGCGTATGCTCGCCGCCGAAACCGGCACCGTCATTGCCGCCAATATGTGGGGCAAGGTCAAGACCGTTCTGCAGATGCTGACCGTGCTGTACTACTACTTTGCCGGCGCGCTGGCCGGCCCCACCGATATCATGGCCGTCAGCCTCATCACGCAGATTTTGTGCTGGCTCTGCGGCGCGGCGACCCTGCTCTCCGGCGGCATCTACCTGTGGCAGAACCGCAAGCTGTTCATGCAGGCGAAGTAACAGCCGCCGCGCAGTAGGGGCCGGGCATGCCCGGCCCGCGGCCTTGCCATACATGCCATTTTACATCAGGTGCCGGGCCGGACATGTCCGGCCCCTACAAGGCAACGGACCCAATAAGGAGACCCCAACTTGTCAAAGCTCAATCTCCGTACATTTTTAAAATGCATCTACCGCAGGATGGCCCGCCTGGAGCGGGCCGTCCTGTTGCTGCTGTGCATTTTTGCCGTCAAGTTCGTGTTCAGCACGGCGGCGCATTTTGCCGCGCCGCTGCAAGTTGTCGATATGCTCGGCAGCGGGCGGAATCCGGTGGATGTATGGCTGCTGCTGCTCTCCTGCACGGCGGTGCTGGGCACATTCTGCCTGTACCGCCGCGCGGCGCGGGCGATTGGCGCAAAATGCACAAAAGCGGATGCCGCTATTTTAGCAGTCTGCATAGCGGCCAGCGCCGCATTCTATCTGCACGCCATGGTGGGCCGACAGAGTCTCTATCTGTGGGACAACGCGACCTACTACAATCTGCAGGTGCGGCTGGAATCCAACTTTGCGGACGGCGTCTTTACCGGTGTCGGCTCGACCATCTACAAGACGTGGTTCAACGACTACGCGCCGCTGGTCATCAATCTGCTGGCGGAGCCGTTCTTCATGTTCACGCCGCGCACGGCCAACACGTTTGCGCTGCTCTGCGCGCTGCTGATTCCGTCGCTCGTCTACTACAGTGCATGGCTTCTTCTGACGGTGCTGCGCCGAAAATTGCAGCCAAGGGCCCCGGTGCTGTTCACGGCGCTCTCTATGGCATTCGTCCTGTTGCTGCCGCTTTTGCACATTGCGCTTTACCGCGGTATGCCGGACCTGCTCGGTGTCGCGTTCGCGTTTATGCTGCTGGCGCTCGGCGTCGGGTACGATTTCAGCCAGCCGGCCCCCGCGCGGCTTGTGTCGCTGGCGGCCTTTACGGGTATGCTCATGCTGACCCGCCGCAGCTACATGTTTACCGTTGTGGCGTTCTTTTTGCTGTATGGCGTTTGGGTATTGGCCCGCGCTGCACGCGCCCGGCAGGTACAGACCGCCCTGCGCTTCGGCAGGTTTGCCGCGGCCTCGCTGGTCTGCGTCGGCGTACCGCTGCTGCCGATGTTCTGGCGCATCGCCAAGGCCGACTACAGTGACCGCTACGCTACCTACCAGACCGGCGGCTTTCTGGCAGAGCTGGCCAACCAGCGTGTCTATCTGGGCTGGCTCGTGTTTGTGATTATGCTGATCGGCATACTATACGGATTGTATAATGCTAAGGCCCGTGCGCTCGCCGTTCTTGCCGCCGTCGGCGCGGTGCTGACCGTGCTGCTCGTCACCCGTGTGCAGAATATGGACGACCACCAGTCGCTGGCCGTCGCGCCGTTCTACCTGCTGGGCTGCTTCCTCTGTGCGCTGCTCGTCAGCGATCTGCCGTGGGCGTGGCCGCGCCGCATTTTGGCTGTGTCGGCGGGCGTGCTGTGTGCGCTGAACTTCGGCGCGTGCAGCCAGCTGCTGCCGGTGGTTTTCCCCAGCGGATTTTACAGCGGACTGTACTTTTACGTGGACAGCCCCCGCAATGATTTACAGCAGGTCGCCGAGGTCAACGCCTGGCTGCGGGAGAACTGCACCGGCGAAAACTCCGCCTATATGATCTGTCACGGCGTGGTCTACAGCCCGGATGTGTTCCGCATCTCGGCGCTGCCGGATGAGTCCATCCGCGAAATTCTGCCCTACGGTGCCTGCAATCCCGGCAACGATGCCTTCCCGAAGGAGCTGCTCACGGCGCAGGTCGTGCTGACCTGTACGCCGTTTGACCCCAACAACCACACAGAGAAGATGAATGCGGCCTTCCTGGAAAACCAGGAAAAGTACGCGCCGTTTGAGTTGGCAGCTACCTTCGACATGGGCAACGGCTACACGATCACGGCCTACCGCCGCGTTAAGGCACCGACGGCGGCAGAGCTCGACACCTACCGCGCCTATCTGGCCGAGGAGAACGAGCGGTTCCCCTACAATTTCAGCGCTGTCTGGGACGAGCTGGCCGTGCAATTCGCAAATAACGGCTGAATCCCCCTTGCAACCGCGCCTTGCGTTGGCTATAATAAAAGCATCCCTATATAGAGGAAGGAACGTGCAAGCTATGCAGATCTTCAACACCATGACCCGCCAGAAAGAGGAATTTGTCCCCCAGAAGGAGGGCGAGTACCGCATCTATGTCTGCGGCCCGACGGTTTACAACTATATCCACATCGGCAATGCGCGCCCGATGATCGTTTTTGACACGCTGCGCCGCTATCTGGAATACTGCGGCAACAAGGTCTACTATGTCTCCAACATCACCGATATTGATGACAAGCTCATCAAAAAGGGCCAGGAGGAGGGCACCTCGATGCAGGAGGTCGCCCGCAAGTTTGAGGCCGAGTACATCAGGGATTCCGACGGTCTGAACGTCAAGGCCCCCACCGTGCGCCCCCGCGCTACCGAGCATATCGGCGAGATCATCCACATCGTCAAGGACCTCGTGGACTCCGGCCACGCCTATGTGGCCCGCAACGGGGATGTCTACTTCCGCGTCAAGTCCGACCCCGGCTACGGCAAGCTGAGCCACCTGAACCTCGACGACCTCGAGAGCGGCAACCGTGAGCTGCGCAGCCAGATGGAAGACGACCTGAAGGAAGACCCCGCCGACTTTGCGGTCTGGAAGGCTGCAAAGCCCGGCGAGCCTGCATGGGAAAGCCCTTACGGCATGGGCCGCCCGGGCTGGCACATCGAGTGCAGCGCCATGAGCCGCACCCATCTGGGCAAGACCATCGACCTGCACTGCGGCGGTCAGGATCTGATCTTCCCCCACCACGAGAACGAGATCGCCCAGAGCGAGTGCGCCAACGGCTGCACCTTCAGCCGCTACTGGATGCACAACGGCTTCCTGAACATCAACAACGAGAAGATGTCCAAGAGCGCAAACAACTTCTTCACGGTGCGCGAAATCGCCGACAAGTATGGCTACGAGCCGATCCGCTACTTTATGCTGACAGCTGGCTACCGCATGCCGCTGAATTACACCGTTGAGCTGATCGAGAGCTGCAGGAACAGCCTCGAGCGGATGTACACCTGCCGCGACAACCTCGATTTTGCTATCGAGCATGCCCACGGCACCGATACGGCGCTGGCTGCCAAGTGTGAGGAGGCCCGCGCCAAGTTCAAGACGGCGATGGACGACGACCTGAATACGCCGGACGCTCTGGCTGCGATTTTCGATCTGGTCAAGGACATCAACACGCTGTCCGATGCCTCCGACAAAGCGACGCTGGAGACTGCCGCCAAGACGTTTGATGAGCTGACCGGCGTGCTGGGCCTGCTGTACAACCGCAAAAAGACCGACAGCATCCCCGCAGAGGTTACCGCACTGGTCGAGGAGCGCGCTGCCGCCAAGAAGGCCAAGGACTGGGGCCGCGCGGACGCCATCCGTGCCCAGCTGACCGAGATGGGCTGGAGTGTCACCGACACGGCGCAGGGCCCGAAGCTCGCGAAGCTGTAAGCTTTTTTCAAAAAACAGATGCAGGGGCGGCCTGCGCATCTGCGCCGCAGGGCGCGGGTGCGCGGGCTTGCCCCTGATTTTGTGTGTAACATGACGAAGCAACGAACAAAATCAAATAAGAGCCTTTGGGTGCTGTTGGGCGGTGCCCTGCTGCTGCGCCTGGTGCTGGCCCTTGTGACGGACGGCTACCCCTATGACATGAGCTGCTTTGTGGCCTGGGGCGACAAGCTGGCCGCCGAGGGTCCCGCCGCTTTTTACAGCGACGGCTACTTTGCCGACTACCCGCCCGGCTACCTCTGGGTGCTGGGGCTGGTGGGGGCCATCCGCGCGGCGCTGCACATCGCCTACGAGTCCAAGTGGACGTATTTTCTGCTGGCGCTCGTGCCGTCGCTCTGCGACTGCGGGCTGGCGTGGCTCGTCTACAGAACGGCAAAGCGCAGCAGCCGGGGCGTGAAGGAGCATACCGCGCTGGTGCTGACGGCGTTTACGGCGTTCAACCCGCTGATGCTGTTCGACACCGGTGTCTGGAAGCAGATCGACGGCGCGTTTGCGCTGCCGCTTGTGCTCTGCTTTGTGCTGCTGGAGCAGCGGCGCTACCTGCCCGCCGCCGTGCTGTACGGCGTGGCGCTGGCCATCAAGCCGCAGGCGCTGCTGTTCGGCCCGGTGCTGGCGGTGTGCTATCTGGCGGCAATTACGTTGGAAAAGGACCGCCTGCGCGCCTTTGGCCGCTGCTTTGGCGGCGCGGCGCTGGCACTGCTGCCGCCGCTGCTGACAGCCCTGCCTTTTTTTGGCGTTGTGCAGTTGATCCCGAAGCTGTTCAACAAATACGCCGGCACAATGTCCGGCTACCCCTACGCGACGATCAACGCCTTTAACTGGCTGGCGGCGCTGGGCGGCAACTGGAAGGGGCAGGCTGAACCGGCATTGTTTGGCATCAGCTGGCAGCAGCTTGGGTGCCTCAACATTCTGCTGGTCACGGCGGGGCTGGCGTATTTTGCGGTGCGCAGCGTGCGGGGCGGGTGGTTCTCGCCGCTGCTGTTGGCGGCGTACTACGGCATCGGCATTTTTACGCTTGCGCACTGTATGCACGAGCGCTACATGGTGCCCGGCGTGCTGCTGACGCTGCTGGCCGCCGCGCACTGGAACGACATCCGCCTGTATGCGGCGGGCGTGGGCCTGTCGCTGACCGGGTTCATCAATCTGGCCGCGGTCTACTCGCTGACCGGCACCAACGATGAATGGCTGACGAGCGCGACCAGCTCGACAATGGCCGTCCTGACCGGCCTTGGGGAGACGGTCTGCTTTGTGCTGCTGATCTTTGCAGTGTGGGACATTGCCCGCCATGGCCACACGCTGGCCCTGCCCGAGACAAAGCCGGAAACAGCCCCGCCCGTGCCCGCACCGCAGCCGAAATGGACCCGCCGCGAGGTGGGCGCGCTGTTGGTGCTGACGGCGGCCACGGCGGTGCTGAGCTTTAGCTATCTCGGCAGCCGCACCGCGCCGCAGGACCCGCTGGACGCGACAGGCACGGCGCTCTCCGAGAGTGTGACGCTGGACGGCAGCGCGGTATCGCTGTGGGTCTACCCGGGCATCTCGTTCGGCGGCAGCATGACGGTGACCGATGCCAACGGCAGCACGGTCTTTGAAAAGGAGCTGAACTACGGCACCTGCTTCAGCTGGACAGCGAACAACGTGCAGCTGGCGGCGGGCACTCAGCTGACGGTCATGGTCGAGAACGCCCAGCTGTTTGAGCTGGCGTTCCGCGATGCCAACGGCCGGCTGGTGCCGGTCACGGGCGGCGGCGCGCTGTTTGACGAGCAGACTGCCGTGCCCGACACGATCAGCCAGCTGAACAGCATGTATTTTGACGAGATCTACCATGGCCGCACCGGCTATGAGCAGCTGCACAAAATGCCCGTCTACGAGACGACCCATCCGCCGCTGGGCAAGGACCTGATCATGGTCGGCATTGCGCTGTTCGGCATGACGGCGTTCGGCTGGCGGTTCGCGGGTACGCTTTTCGGCGTGCTGCTGGTGCCGCTGGCGTGGTGCTTTGTGCGCCGCCTGACCCGCAAACCGTGGGCGGCAGCCACCGCAGGCGTGCTGCTGGCGCTGGATTTTATGCGCTTTTCCCAAAGCCGTCTGGCAACGATTGACGTTTACGGTACGTTTTTCATCCTATTGGGAGCCTACTGTATGGTGTGGTACTGCCAGCGGGTGCTGACCGACGGCGTGAACCGCGCTCTGCTGCCGATGGCGCTGGGCGGCGTTGCGTTCGGGCTGGGCTGCGCAGCCAAGTGGACCGGCATCTACGCCGGGGCCGGGCTGGCCGTGCTGTATCTGGGCGTGCTCTATGCGCGCTGGCAGCAGAAAAGGCCCGGCTTCCGGGCGGAGTTCCGCACCGCGGCTGTGGGCGGCGTGCTGTTTTATGTGCTGCTGCCGCTCTGCCTCTACATTGGGTCCTATTTTCCGTACTGGTGGCGCGATCCGGCATTCAGCCTCAGCGATTGGTGGCAGTGCCAGGTGTCGATGTTCAGCTACCACGCGACGCTGAAGGCGACCCACCCGTTTGAGAGCCGCTGGTACACTTGGCTGCTGGGCCTGCGCCCGGTGTGGTACTACCGCAACGGTTACCTGCCCTACGGCATGAAGGCCAGCATTGCGGGCATGGCCGGGCCGGTCATCTGGCTGGTCGGGCTGGCGGCGCTGGTCGGGCTTTTGTGGCATCAGGTCAGCGGGCGCGGCAGCCGCCAGGGCGCGGGCGTGCTGATTTTGTACGGCACGCAGCTCATCCCGTGGATGCTGGTGACGCGCTGCACCTTCCTGTACCATTATTTCCCCAGCTCGATGTTCTGTCTGGCGGCGCTGGCACTGGTGCTGGCGCGGATGAAGCACGTAGACTGGGCGAAAAAGATCGCCGCGGGTCTCTGCGTGGTGGCGCTCGTCCTGTTTGTGCTCTATTATCCGGCGCTCTCCGGCCTGCCCATTCCCGCCTGGTGGGCTGACGCCCTGAATGCCCTGCCGAGCTTTGGGTTCTATTAAAAGAAAAACCTCCCTTGTCAAAGGGAGGTGCCGAGCGCAGCGAGGCGGAGGGATTCCAGCCCGTTTGCCCGGTGAGAAACCAGGAGGAGTAACTGCCTGTATGAACGGCAAGCACAACAAAGCGCTGACCCCGATAGCGCGAAAGCTCCGCAAGGATATGACCAGGGAGGAACGTCATCTCTGGTACGATTTCCTGCGGGAGTACCCGATCCGCTTTTTACGGCAAAAGGTCATCGGCAGCTATGTGGTGGACTTTTACTGCGCCGCAGCCAAGCTGGTGGTAGAACTGGATGGGTCGCAGCATTACGAGGAGAAGGGCATTGCTGACGACCAGACGCGCACGGAGTTCCTGCAAAAATATGATTTGCGGGTGCTGCGGTTTGCCAACAACGATGTGATGAAGAATTTTGAAGGGGTTTGTACTGTCATTGATAGGGAAGTGCAGGAATCCCTCCGCGTATAAGGGGTGCCCTCCGTGAGGCCGCGGGAATCCCTCCGGCCTCGCCGGGGCTCGGCCACCTCCCTTTGACAAGGGAGGCTAAAAAACGCTGCGGTAACGGGAGATGACTCCTGTTACCGCAGCGCTTTTGTTTTATTGTTCTAAAATTCTTTCGGTTCCTTTCTTATAAGAAAGGAACACCGCGCCTCATCAAGCCTCGGGCAGATAAATATGGTGCGGCAGACCCTCGACGTAGATGGGGGTCAGCTCGGCCTGGACGAGGGGCAGGGCGTAGGCCAGGAACTCGTCGGTCATGGCGGTGTGGTCGGCGTTGACCCACTCCAGCGGGACCTTCTTCTCGAGGTTTGCGACCTCGCTGATCGGGTGCAGGCTCGTGCCGCACTGGTACGGCGCATTGGAGATGCGGTCCAGTGCGACCATCTCGCCGGTGTGACCCTCAAACGCGGCCTTGGCAGCGGCACCGCCGACCTGATACGCCTCGGTGATGTCGGTGCGGCTCGTCAGATGGCCCGCGCAGCGCTGCAGCGTCGAAAGCTCGATGCAGCGGGTCTTGGTGTCCAGACGGCGTGCAACGGTGTTCGCCAGGAAGCGTGCCGTGCCGGTCAGAGCCTTGTGGCCGAACGCATCCACCGCGTGGACATCGTCGGCCAACTCGCAGACATAGCGGCCATCCTCGAGCTTGACGCCCTCGGACACGGCTATGACGATGGACGGCTTCTCCTTCTGCATCCGCTCGACCTTCTCGACGAAGTGATCCACATTGAACGGAACCTCGGGCAGGCAGATCATGTCCACGCCCTCGCAGTCCTCGGCCTTGGCCAGCGCCGCGGCGGCGGTCAGCCAGCCCGCATTGCGGCCCATGATCTCGACGATGGTCACGTACTTCGTGCCGTAGACCGTCGCATCGCGGATGATCTCCTTCATCACAACGCCGATGTATTTGGCCGCACTGCCGTAGCCGGGGGTGTGGTCGGTGACCATCAGGTCGTTGTCGATGGTCTTGGGCACGCCCATAAAGCGGATGTCGCTGCCGATGTGTGCGCCGTAGTCGGCCAGCTTGCCGATGGTGTCCATCGAGTCATTGCCGCCGATGTAGAAGAAGTAGCCGATGTCCAGCTCCTTCAAAATCTCGAACAGCCGGATGTAGACTCTCTCGCCCTCGGCGGTGTGCCAGTCGGGCAGCTTATAGCGGCAGGAACCCAGATAGCTGGACGGGGTGCGCTTCAAAAGCTCAATGTCCAGTGCGGTTTTCAGCTTGTCGTCCAGCACGCAGGTGCGGCGCTCCAGCAGACCGGCTACGCCGTGCAGCATGCCGTAGACCTTGCCTGCGCCGCGGCGCTTGCAGCTCTCATACACGCCGGCCAGGCTTGCGTTGATGACCGAGGTGGGGCCGCCGGACTGACCAACGATTGCGTTTTTTGCCATGGTTTTCCTCCTTGCAGGCGGGGCCTGCAGCTTGTGGGTGGGTGCTCCCGGCAGAGGGTAGAGGTACCGCGGAGCAAACGAATTTTGTCATCCTCAGTGTATCATGCCGGAGCAGGTTTGACCATTGCGGCAGTTGCCTAAATAGCGGCGCGGCTATCGCAGATTCCCGATTCCACAGTGCGGAACGGTCATGCGCGGCACAATTCTGTATATGGAAATCTGTTCCGCGGTATGGAATTTTGCGCTGCAAAAAACTGCAAGAATGATTCCGAAACTTTGCAAAAATTGCGAAACGGTAAGAACTTGTGCAAGTTGACGAAGGTGTTGGATTTTTGACTGTTTGTAGGGGCCGCATATATGCGGCCCGCAACTTTGTGGGGGACACCTGCTTATGAGTAGGCCGCGGGCCGGGCATGCCCGGCCCCTACAGTGGAAGATTGAATTTTTCATGAAAAACATCTTGACACCACCCCTCAACCGTGCTATTCTTTAACCATCAAAAGCGTTGAAGAGGAAAAGTACCGCTCCATATCCGCACAGAGAGCCCGGCGTCTGGTGTAAGCCGGGACGGAGACAGGGCGCGAAAGAACACCTCCGAGCTGCAGCCTGAAATGCAAATAGTAGGGTGTGCCGCAGGCCGTGCGTTACAGCGGCAGCGTTTCAAAGGTGAACGTGTACGGAAAAAGTGACCGTATGCCGTTATTTCGGCTGCGGTAATTTAGGTGGCACCGCGGATCCAAGACAGCGATTCGTCCTAATGCAGGGCGAATGGGCTGTCTTTTTTGTTTACCATTCGGAGGGTGTAAGACGTAAACCGAAAAGGAGAAACAAACAATGTGCTGCATCATGGGTTATGCCGGGCATGATCTGCCCAAGGAAACTTTCACCGAATATCTGCTGCGTACCACCAGCCGCGGCCCGGACGACCAGCGCGTGGCCGAGACCGAGTTCGGCCTGCTGGGCTTTGGCCGTCTGGCCATCATGGGCCTGACGCCCGAGGGCATGCAGCCCTTCTTCCGCGGTGCGGACTGCGTGGCCTGCAACGGTGAGCTGTACGGCTTCCGCCCCGTCAAGGCCGAGCTGGAGGCCGAGGGCTACACGTTCGAGTCCGACTCTGACTGCGAGATCATCCTGCCGCTCTACTACAAGTACGGCCTTGACATGTTCAGGCACCTCGACGCCGAGTTCGCCATGATCCTGTACGACAGCCGCAAAAAGCTGCTGATCGCCGCACGCGACCCCATCGGCATCCGCCCGCTGTTCTACGGCTACAGCGAGTCGGGGCACATTGCCTTTGCGTCCGAGGCAAAAAACCTCGTGGGCCTGTGCAAAAAAGTCTATCCGTTCCCGATTGGCAGCTACTACTGCAACGGTCAGTTTGTGCGCTACTGCGACATTGCCGATACGCCCGCCTACAGCCAGGACGAGCTGCCCGAGATTTTGACGAACATCCGCGAAAAGCTGGTTGCCGGTGTGGACAAGCGCCTTGACGCCGACACGCCGGTTGGCTTCCTGCTGTCGGGCGGTCTTGATTCGAGCCTGGTCTGTGCGATTGCGGCCAAGAAGCTGGGCAAGCCGATCCGCACGTTCGCTATCGGCATGAGCGAGGACGCCATTGACCTGAAATACGCCAAGCAGGTGGCCGACTACCTGCACGCCGACCACACCGAGGTCATCATCAACCGCGACATCGTACTGGACGCGCTGGAAAAGGTCGTCGCCATGCTCGGCACCTGGGATATTACCACCATCCGCGCGTCGGTGGGCATGTACCTGGTCTGCAAGTACATCCACGAGCACACCGACATCCGCGTGCTGCTGACCGGCGAGATCTCCGATGAGCTGTTCGGCTACAAGTACACCGACTACGCCCCCACCGCCGATGCCTTCCAGCAGGAGAGCCAGAAGCGCATCCGTGAGCTGTATATGTACGACGTCCTCCGCGCCGACCGCTGCATCTCCGCCAACAGCATCGAGGCCCGCGTGCCCTTCGGCGACCTCGACTTCGTCCGGTACGTCATGGCCATCGACCCCGAAAAGAAGCTGAACAGCTACGGCAAGGGCAAGTACCTGCTGCGCAAGGCCTTTGAGGGCGACTGGCTGCCCGAGAGTATCCTCTGGCGCGAGAAGGCCGCCTTCAGCGATGCCGTCGGCCATTCGATGGTGGATGACCTGAAGGAGTACGCCGAGACGGTCTACACGGACCGCGACTTTGCCGAGAAGTGCGGCAAGTACACCTACGCCCGCCCGTTTACCAAAGAAAGCCTGCTGTACCGTGAAATTTTTGAGAAGTATTATCCCGGTCAGGCTGAGATGATCGTCGATTACTGGATGCCCAACAAGGCATGGCCTCACTGCGATGTCAACGACCCCAGCGCCCGCGTGCTGGCAAACTACGGCGCAAGCGGGCAATAAGGGGAAAGCTGCCGAACCCTTCCGGCCATCGCTGACGCTCGGCCACCTCCCCTGATGGGGAGGCTTTCTCGCGGGCGAAGCCTGCGCAAAAAGGCGCCCCATCAGGGGAGCTGGCCGAGTTTACGAGGCCTGAGGGGTTCTGCCCGTTACCCTTTATTACAAAAGCTTCTCGCCTGCTGCAAACTTCGCCGTCAGCTTACCCTTGCCAAGGTACGCATACCGCTCCAAACGCTCCGCAGCGCTGAACGCCCGCATATTTTTAAGCGGGTCATCATCCAGCACCAGCGCGTCAAACGCATAGCCGTCCTCAAACAGGCCGACCTTCTCGCCAAAATCGGCCCAGAAATCTCCGCCGCCGACAGTCGCCATATACAGCGCCTCCACCATCGTCAGCGGCTTTTCACTCTGGTCGATATACCGCCAGCGCAGCTTGCTGACCTGCACGGCGGTAGCCATGACCGTGAACAGGTCCAGCGTCTGACCGCCGGCCACGTCGCTGCCCAGGCCGACGCGCCAGCCGCCGCGCAGGTAGTGCGCCGCGGGGGCGATGCCCGCAATGACATTCTCGTTGCTGGTGGGGCAGTGGGCGATCATGACGCGGTTCTGTTTCATCAGCGCGGCCTCGTCATCGGGGCTGTAGATGCAGTGCGCCATGACGGTGGGCACGCCGCCGCCGAACAGGCCGTACCGGCTGTAGCTCTCGCCGTAGAATTTTGTGCCGGGGCACAGCTCGGCGACCCACGCGATCTCGCCCGGATTTTCGGACAGGTGACTCTGCGCAGGTACGTTGTATTCTCTTGCCAGTTCGCCGAGACCGCGCATATACTCGTCACTCGTGCTGGGGGTGAAGCGCGGCGTGATCATCGGGCGCACCGGGCCCGCGTGCAGGGTGTTTTCGGCGCGGCAGGTATCCAGCCAGCGGCGCGTCTCGGCCAGACCCGCGGCGGCGGACGGCTCACGGTAGCTGTCAGGGCTGTTGCGGTCCATACCCAGCTTGCCGACAAAGGCGGAAAGTCCCGCGCCGCGCAGCTGGTGCATCAGTTCGAGCGTTGCGTCGGTGTGCAACGTCGCAAAGATGCAGGCGCGCGTTGTGGCGCTGTTTTTCAGGTCGCGCACAAAATAGGAGTAGCCCAGCCTGGCGTAGGCCGGATCGGCGTAGTGGGCTTCCTCGGGATAGGTGTACTGCTGCAGCCAGTCCAGCAGCTCCAGATCCATCGCCGTGCCGCAATAGCTGTACTGCGGCGCGTGCAGATGCAGGTCCACAAGACCCGGCGTGATGATTTTACCCGTATAGTCGAGAACTTCCACCCCGGCAGGGGCAGTCTCGCTGAATCCGGCGCACAGGCCGTTTTCACACAGCAGATAGCCCTCGCGGACGCGGAGGGTGTCCGGGGCGGGGGTGTCGAGGAAGGTGCCTTTCAGGGTGAAAGTGTTCATATAGTATACCTCTTTATATAGAATTGCTCTGTAGGGGCCGGGCATGCCCGGCCCGCAAGTATACGGCAGG
>OHUI01000567.1_pt1 | contig 18300 bp, 18 predicted proteins | sample 1579231 | NCBI WGS metagenome assembly OHUI01 (sample SAMEA3882509, study PRJEB24775) | human gut metagenome | biome: human-associated habitat; feature: intestine environment; material: feces | place: Netherlands | collected 2009/2010 | reverse complement strand
CCCAAGTGTTCTGCCATTGAGTTCGAATAATCAGGTTTACAGGTTGTTTCTTCTCTCATTTGTAAGTCTGTTCTTTCTATAGGACTACAAAAATACATAAAATTTGGATGAAACAGCTTGGAAAGGACGTCTTTTAGTAACAAAAACGTTTCATCTTTTGTTTTGAGATATATTTTTAATTTTGCAAATGATATATCATAACATCGTTTTTGGGAAACGATAATGCAGAAATTGGCAGCGCCGAGTATCGTGCCCCAAAAAGAGGATATTCTTTATGTGTCCCGTAAGGCCATTGTCGAAGAAAACGGCAAAACTTATGTATATCGAAAGACAGCACTGGGAGGTAAGGAACTGGCGGAGGTAGAGACCGGTATTACCAACGGTGTGGACATTGAGATCCTGTCAGGACTGGAAGAGGGCGATACTATTTACCTGGCAAGTAAGGTCAGCTCTGAGGCAGAGGTAAAGAGCACGCAGGAGGATTCCGGCAGCAGTGCTGATACCACAACCGGCAGTGATATGGAGCTTCAGGAATTCGATGAATCCCTTATGCCAGAGGATATGCAGATGCCTTCCGGAGGAGCAATGCCGCCGGGTGGTCCTGGGGGTAGTAATTCCGACAGTTTCGGCGTCGGAATGCCGGGCGGTCCCGGAGGACAATAAATCAGGCGGATGGAACAAATGTTGAGAAACAGACAGGAATGATTGGGAACAGTTATGAAGCAGAATGAAAATGGGAAAAAGATCAAGGAAACTATAAAAAATCGGATGAGCTGGATCGGATCATGGAAAAGCTGGTCGAAAAGGCGCAAGCTCACCACAGGTATCTGTGGTGTCTGCGTAATTGCCGTAGTGGCATGTGCTACCAGATTTTCCGGTGGTTCCGATACGGAAGTCATCTATAAAGAGACCACCGTAAAATACGGGACACTGGTCAAAGGTGTGACGGAGACCGGCTCTGTGGACATCGGTACGGTGGATCAGACCTTTGATCTGGATATGAGTGCCCTACAGAGAACGGATACCTCCGGCAGCAGTTCCTCCGGCGGCTCCTCCGGTAGTACTGTCGGCAGTAGCTCTGGTTCCGGTGGATTTGGCGGCATGAGTGCTTCCGGCGGCGGAGCTCAGGGAGGCTTAGACATGTTTGGTCAGATCTTCAATATGGGCGGCAGCAGCTCCGGCAGCAATGGTGACGATTCTACCCTGACCGTGGCAGAGGTAGTGGTCTCCGTGGGGCAGCAGGTGTCCGAGGGAGATCCCCTGTACCTGCTGGAAGAAGACAGTGTCTCCGACCTGGAAGACGAACTGCAGTCTAACGTAGAGAAAGCAAAAGCGGATCTGGAGGCGGTGGAAGCCGACCAGACCCTGTCAAAACAACAGGCAAAATACACTTATGACAGCAGCACTGCTTACGGCAGTTATATTGATACCGAGTACAGTACTACATTGCAGGAGCTTCAGAATACGGTAGATTCTGCGGAGAGCACACTGGAGCAGGCGAAGAGCAGCCTGGAAGATTACCGGGCACAGCTGGAGGAAGTAACGGCAGCCTATGAGGATGCGGCACAGGTATTGTCGAACTGTAAATACAGTCTGAACAGTACCGACGCAGCAGATGATACTTACGGATATGTCTATTATGCGCAGCTGACGGAGCAGGCACAGTCCACGGCAGATTCCCTGGAGCAGCAGAAGGAAGAGCTGGAACAGAGAGTAGAGCAGGCGGAGGAAAATGTAACCACAGCCGAGACCGCTTATAATAAAGCAAAACGGGAACTGGAGCAGGGGAAGCTGACCGCAGCTGAGACCCAAAAACTGCGGACGCTGGCTTACAATACCGCACAGGAGACCTATGACATTGCACTGGGGTATCTTGCGCAGGAATTGTCCGATCAGCAGGAAACCTATAATGAGACACTGGAAAAATGGAATGAGTTCAGCACTTATATCGATGGTAATGCAGTATGTGCAAGATACAACGGCGTCATCACCGGCGTGGAGCTGGAGGCCGGAGACAAGATCAGTACCGGAACCTCTCTGGTTACCTTATACGATATGGACGAAGTGACCATGACGGTAACAGTGGATGAAGATGACATGACGGATATCTCTCTGGGATCTGCGGCGAATATTGCATTGACGGCATATCCGGAAGATGTCTTTACGGCAAAGGTGACGGCTATCGGAGATGCGACATCGGATTCCAATGGAAACATAACTTATGACGTAACTGTCACATTAGAAGGGGATGTCTCCGGACTGTTCCAGGGCATGACAGGAGATGTGACTTTCGTTACGGAACAAACGGAAGAAGTGTTGTATGTCTCACGCAGAGCCATTATCACAGAGGATGACAAGACTTATGTAAAAGTGAAGACAGCAGAGGGCAGTATTGTGAAAAAGGAAATAACGACAGGAATGTCAGATGGTTCTAACGTGGAGATCTCCGGAGATATTGCAGAAGGAGATACCGTATTGATCGAAAGCAGCATTACGAAGTAGAGCGGAGACCTGTGGGAAAGTAAGGTCAATGGAAGGGAAGAAGTAGAATATGAGATTATCCGAAATATTACGTCTGGTGTGGCTGAACCTGTCACAGAATAAATTCAAAGTGATCCTGACTTCCATCGGTATCGTTGTGGGATCCGCCACCATAATGCTGGTGCTGGCGATAGGTACCGGTGGAAAAGAAGAAGTGGCGGAGCAGTTCAAGAACCTGAATGCCGGAGCCATTGATATTTCCTGCGACAGCAGTGACAGCGGTGGTTTTAGCTTTGAAATGCCGGGCGGTGGAGGAAGCGTTACCGTCACAAATATGGGCGGAGGTTCCGGCGGCGGTATGTCCGGTGGTCCCGGCGGGGGAATGGATTTCGGCGGATTTTTCGGATTCGGACAGGAGGAAGAGAGCGAAGCCGTGACATTGACCAGTGAAGACGGTGATGATCTGGCAACTTTTGTATCGGGAATCTCTGCAACTACGATCTCTTATTCCACTACAGCATCGGTGGAGGGAGGCGATATGACCTCTGCTTCCTATTACACCATTGCCGGTGTGGAAGACAATTATGCCGCCATCAGTAATCTGGAAATGGCCATCGGGGATTTCCTCACAGAAGAAAACAACGAGAGCAAGGAAAAGGTGTGCGTACTGGGTGCCACCGTGGCAAAGGAAATTTTTGGCAGCGCCTACGATGCTTATGACGGTATAGTCTATATTGATGGCCGCCCCTATATAGTGTCAGGGGTACTATCCGAGATGGGAACTGCGGCATCCGGCATCAGCCCGGATACGGCGATCTATGTACCTTACGAAACCGGCATCAAATACATTACCGGTACGAGCATTAGTCCAACCATTACCGTGGTCGCAGAAGATGTGAATCAGGTGGACACTGTAATGACAGGGGTGGAGAGTGCCTTAAAAGAAAGTTATCCCAACACCACATTTACCATCAGCGATGCCGGAAGCAAGATGGAGGCAGCCTCTGCTTCCAACGAGACACTGACATTACTGTTAATCTCCATGGCGGTGATCGTATTTATTGTCGGCGGTATCGGCATTATGAATGTATTGTTTGTATCCATCAAGGAGCGTACCAACGAGATCGGTATTCTGAAAGCACTGGGCTGCTCCCGGAAGGATATCCTGTTGGAGTTTTTATTGGAGGCAAGTTTTACCAGTCTGGTAGGAGCCGTACTGGGGGTGCTGGTGGCTCTTGGAATTACGCCATTCGTGCAGCTGTTCAACGTGAGAGTGTCCTTATCGGTACAGGGTGCAGTATTGTCGCTGTTGTTTGGTGTCTTCACCGGAAGTATCTTTGGCTTCTATCCGGCGTATAAGGCATCGAGACTGATCCCCGTAGAAGCTTTAAATCAGGAGTAGTGTGAAAAATAAATTTTCACACGCAAATTTGTGCCAAAGGCACAAAGTTTGCAGGTTATGAAAGGCGTAAGGATTATGATGGAAAACGCAATGATCACCATGAAAAATATAAATAAAGGCTATATGCTGGGAGAGGAGCGTCTGCCGATCCTGAAGGACATCAATTTTCAGGTAAATAAGGGAGAATACGTGGCAATCTTAGGCCCTTCCGGTTCCGGTAAGACTACGTTAATGAATATGATCGGCTGTATGGATGTGATGGACAGTGGGGAATATTATCTGGATGGTATGGCAATCCACGAGACCAAAGAGGACGATCTGACCATGGTGCGCAACCAAAAGATCGGGTTCATTTTTCAGAACTATCAGCTGATCCCGACCTATAATGTCATGCAGAATATTATCATGCCCCTGCTGATGCGAGGCATGACGCATGAGGAAGCAGAAGAAAAGTGTAAAAATACTATCAAACTGCTGAGGCTGGATCATCGTATCGGACATAAGCCCAACGAATTGTCCGGCGGACAGAAGCAGAGAGTATCCATTGCCAGAGCACTGGTGGGACAGCCGGCGATCCTTCTGGCGGATGAGCCTACCGGTGCTCTGGATCAGACCAGCGGCAGAGAAGTACTGAAGCTGTTCGGGGAACTGAACGATATGGGCAACACAATCGTCATGATCACCCACGACCTGGGCGTAGCACAGTCGGCGAAACGTATTGTGCGTATTGTGGACGGACAGTTACAGGAATAAGGGATAGTCACTCAGCCAACGGGAAAGAGGCTGGGACTGTTCCAGACCGGATTTCAGGGTACGGTCGGCATCCGATTTATTTTCTGCCGGTATTATCAGCAGAAATTCTTTCCCGTCCATAAGTACACCGCAGAATACGGTTTTCAGATCCCGGGAGATAAGAAACATATTTCCCGGGATATTTGTTACAGATTCGGTCAGGCAGGAGTAATAGGGTTCTTCATCGATAAAAGGTGCATAGAATCCCATGTCATCCGCACCTTCCACGAAAAGCCTCTCTCCGTTCATCCAGACATTTCCCGCTATGGCGTCTTCCTGATTCCCCCAGAGATAATGTAAGGCTTTCCCGTGGATCTCCACCGATACCTGTTCGAAGGTATCCGGTTCCGTCAGACTGACCAGCATTCCGGTTCCGGTATAGTCATAATCCTTTTTGATGGGAGTATGATAATAGCGGATCCCGTAGTCTCCAAGGCAAAATAAGGCAAATACGAGCAGAAAAATCAGAATGCCGCAGAAAACGGTTCTTAATTTTTTATTTCGCATCATGGTTCTTGCCTCCTTTTTATTTTATTATACAATCAGATATCCATACTGGCAATGAGCTGAAACATTTCCTCGGCGGTCATGTGATCTGCGGTGATCACGTATACATAATTGTCAGCTTCATAATAAGCCATGACGTAACCATCCACATAAGTATATACCGTGGCAATGTGACCGCCGATGACATGTTCCTCTTCGGCATCGTATTCATTGTCTAATACGAGTGTCAGGGCATTATTTGCGGAAATTAGCATTTGCTCCCAGATGAGCTGTTCTCCGGCATTGTTTTCATAGAAAATTTCACAAAAAAGAGGACTGTCTCTTCGGTCTGTCTCTGTATAGCCCTCCGGGATGCAGGTCGGTATCGTAGGAGCGAGTACCGCATCTTTTTCCTCGGAAGAGTAGTTATACTGCGTAGCATCCTCGCGCAGGGTCTTTAGTGTCATGAAAAACTTATCCCGATAGGCATCCACACTTAACGTCAGAACCAGTCCGCCACATACGATACCGGTGAAAAAGATTGCAATGCGTTTTAGGAGCTGTTGTGCACCGGTCAGCACCGGATGGGCTTCCCGGCGGATCACTTTTTGCATTTTTGTTCAAAACGTTTTGAAAATACATATTCCCGATCAACCTGATTTTCTAATGCTGTTATCATGGCATTGTCTACCACAGGCATATGCTGATAGAGCCATTCATCCGTTACTTCCATGGATCTCATTATTTTCCTCCCGTTTATTCAAAGCTTCCTGTATCATAATCTTTCCCCGGGATAATCGCTGCCGGATTGTTCCTTCGGTGATGTTTAATACTTTTGCGATTTCATCGTTGTCCATATTGCCGGAGTATTTGAGGAGAAATACATCCCGGTATTTTACGGGCAGGCACCTAAGGATGTCCAGTATTCCGTCATCCACATCCGTCTCCGCATAAGTCACCGGGACATTACATTCTTCCAGCTCATCCACATAGATTTCCCGTTTAAATTGATGGTTTCGCTTCCGGTAAATATCTATAGTCGCATTTTTCGTTATGGTAAGCAGGTAGCGTTTCGTCGCCGTGGCGTCGATTTCCCCTATTTTTTCCATGCTTTTCGCAATTTTTATAAACGCCTCATGTACGGCATCTTCCGCAAGAAAAGTATCCTTCAGCACATTCAGAGCTACTTTCATCATAAGGTGCCGATAGGTTTCATAGAGAATCGCAAACTTTTGTTTGTCTTCTTCGGCGTCGATCATCATCAGATATATCATTTGTTGTTCCCAGGCCTTTCTATGAGTCATAACGAAGGTTCCTGTTCCTATTGTTACAAAAACGTAAAAATATTTCAATTGCAGGTTTATATGTTTGTCCCAATAGTATCTTTTGGGTAACCGGGGCACTTTATTGTGCCTGCATTACGGATCCCGGCGATGGGGGATATAATGATTTCATTACAGGAGAGCGTAAAAAGAGCAGAAACGAGCATAGGAGAAGCAAAATGGGAGAACAGGGGCATGAGGAACCCACCGGACAGGCGAAGATCACGAAAGCCTACAATCTGCCCTGCCGTTATGTCCTGCATACCGTAGGTCCTATTGTGCAGGGAAAGCTGACGGAGAAACATTGCGCATTGCTTCGGTCCTGTTACTTGTCTTGTCTGGAACTGGCATCGGCATACGGGCTGGAAAGTGTGGCGTTCTGCTGTATATCCACTGGGGTATTCTGCTTTCCGAACGACAAGGCGGCGCAGATTGCCGTACAGATGGTACAGGAGTATTTGGAGGAGACTCCTGACAGCAGTGTCAAAAATGTGATCTTTAATGTGTTTAAGAATGAGGATTTGCAGATCTATGAGAGAATTCTTCGGTTGTAGATTTTCGATTACTCTAAATGCAGAGAAAAACTTGCACCCGGCAGATTGCTGTGATACATTGGCTGTAAAAGAAATACAAGCGAGGAAGAGAAAATGGCAGGATATCTGATCAAGGATACTACAAGAGAAGAAAGGGAGCAGATCGTGGCGGAGTCACTGGGATATATGGAAGCAAACTGCGATGGCTGCAGTTCGGGACTGGCGGAAATGTATCAGGCATACATCGACGGGGAGAAGGAGCTTCGGGACATCAATATGGAATTTCATGCAGGTTATGTATCCGGAGAGGAAGTGCCCGGCCGCAGGTCCTGTCCCATGTAATAATAGTCTGCGGGAAAGATGGATTTCCGGCATAAATGAAATGTTATCTGTAAAAACTCTTAGTAACAGAATGCGAAAGGCAGGAAAGAGAAATGCAGATGCGGGACGATCTTGGAATTACAACAAAACTGGAAAACGGCAAGGCTTATCTGGAATTTGTACTGCCGGAAAAGATTGGGCGTTTGCTGTCCGCTTTACAGATCGAGATCTGGGAAGAAGCGGAGGGCGGGCGCCTTGTTTTTCATGGGGAATACTCATCAGAAGAGGCGGATTGTATGACGGCGTTGCTGCTGCGGCCGCATCTCTGGGACAGCATGCGGGATCCCTATGTCTATCTGGTGAAGGCGCAGGGAAGATTCAGAAGCGTGGAGTATAGAGAAAAGATGGGTGGTATGGAGAAGGAGGAAAAGTTAGATTCTGCTGAGGATATAACCGGGGAAGTGGAAATGTATTGGCGGCAGGAACTGACCATTTATGACGTGCGTGTCGTAGAAAAAAAGGGAATTCTACTCAATGAAAAAGAGTTCCTGCCACATGAAGTAGTCTACCGGCTTCCCCCGCAGATCAGTGATGCCGGGATGAGGGTGGAGCAGGTACGAAGAGATCTGGAACGATTGGCCCGGATGGGAGTCAATGCGATCCGGTTGGAAGGAACCGGATCCGGGGCAGAGGGGGTGAACTGCTCCGAAGTGAGAACGTTTTACAGCTTGTGCAGAAAGCGTGGATTCCTCACTGGGGACCTGTGGATAAGACCGGAAAATCTCCCAGTGTACCGTGGATTACCCGGAGAAACGACATGCCAAGCACTCCTGGCGGCGGACGGCAGGACACTGACAGAGCGATACTACTATTATCAGGCAAAATGGAGCAGCGAACCGGTGCTCTATCCGGTACTTTCCACTCTGCATCGTCAGGAGAACGGATTACTTTCTCTGACAATTTACAGCAATCAGAAAAAAATGGTGCTCTATGTGGACGGATTACTTTTTTTATTCCAGACGACCACATCCGGTGATCTGGAGTTCATTTTTGAAGATATTCCTGTGGAGAAGCTGCCGCTGCATCTGGCGGTGGAGGCAGGAAATTTAAGCATTTCTCTGACCGTGTCGAAGATTTAAGGGTTGTGGTTTCACACAATTTTCACAAAGGTTTCACCTTTTTATGACATTTGAAACATATACTGATACCAAAATCGAAAAGTCCGAGACCACATGAGCTTGCTCAGATGTGGTTGAGAGACTTTGAGATTTGCCCCGATATGAGTACAAAAGTGGGATGATAATCCCACGATGTACGAATAGCGGGTAGGATTGTGAGAGTGCGCAGCACGGAACAATCCGTAGGTATCAGTTTTGGGTACCCATAGGTATCAGGTGGGGGATCACACCATATCAGGGAGGCAAATATGATAGAAGTAAGCAATCTTACAAAAAAATATGGTGACCATATTGCCGTAGATCATCTCTCTTTCCGTGTGGAAAAGGGTCAGATCTACGGTTTTCTTGGTCCTAACGGCGCCGGTAAATCCACGACAATGAACATCATCACGGGTTACCTGGCAGCTACGGAGGGCACTGTGACCATCGATGGCAAAGACATCCAAAAAAATCCGGAGGAGGCAAAGCGTGCCATCGGTTATCTGCCGGAGCTTCCGCCACTGTATGTTGACATGACTGTCAGAGAATACCTGGACTTCGTGGCAGAACTGAAAAAAGTTCCGAAAAAAGAGCGGAAGCAGCAGATCGATGAGGTCATGGAAATGACACAGATCACCGATATGCATCAGCGTCTGATCAGGAACCTGTCAAAAGGTTATAGGCAGAGAGTCGGACTGGCACAGGCGATCCTTGGCTACCCGGAGGTCATCATTCTGGATGAACCCACGGTAGGTCTGGATCCGAAACAGATCATCGAGATCCGTGATCTGATCCGCAAGCTTGGCGAGGATCACACCGTGATCCTCAGCTCCCATATCCTGTCGGAAGTCAGTGCGGTCTGCGACCATATTATGATCATAGCCCACGGCAAACTGGTCGCCAGCGATTCCCCGGAGAATCTGCAGAAGCTGATGAGCGGTTCCATGGAACTGGACCTGGAAGTAAAGGGAAGCGCCGCTGCGGTGAAGAGTGCATTGCAGGAGATCTCACAGATCGACCGGATCGAAGAGAACACAGAGGCATCCAAAAATGTTGCAAAGCTGAAAGTGATCTCCAAAGAGAATGCAGATATCAGAGAGCAGGTATTCTATGCATTGGCAGAAGCAAAATTGCCTATTTTAGAGATGACCCATGCGGAGAAGTCTCTGGAAGACATCTTCCTAGAACTGACCGAGGATGTGGCACCCACACAGCCGGAGAAGCACAAACTATTCTCAAAAAGAAAAAAGCCGGAAGCCGAAGAAACTGTAACTACAAAGGAGGCGGAATAATATGCTGGCCATTTATAAGAGAGAATTGAAATCCTATTTCCGTTCCTTTATCGGATTTTTATTTATTGCAGTCACCCTGTTTTTCCTGGGACTGTATTTCAGTGTTTATAACCTGATGAACGGATATCCTTATTTTGCGTATGTGGTATCCAGCGTTACCTTTCTATTCATGCTCACCGTGCCGATCCTGACCATGCGTATTCTGGCGGAGGAAAAGCGGAGCAAGACGGATCAGCTGATCCTGACGGCACCGGTGTCCGTAGGCGGCATCGTTATGGGGAAATTCCTGGCGCTGTTAACTATATTTGCCATCCCCGTAGCGATTATCTGCTTTTACCCGCTGATCATGGCGCAGTACGGCAGTGTTCCCATGGGAGAGGCCTATCTGTCGATCCTGGCATATTTCCTCTTCGGAATGACCGCCATTGCCATCGGTCTGTTCCTGTCTTCCGTGACAGAGAGCCAGGTTATCGCAGCAGTACTTACTTTTTTAGTATTGTTCCTGGGATATATGATGGATTCCATCTGCTCCATTATTTCCAGTACCGGCAATCTGTTGACAAGGCTGTTGCGTTGCTTTGACCTTTACACACCGTTTTCCAACCTGTTGAACGGCACGCTGGATGTATCTTCTATCGTATATTATGTATCTGTTACGGCACTGGTTCTGTTCCTGACAGTACAGTCCATTCAGAAACGTCGTTACAGCATGTCCGTGAAGAACTTAAGCTTCAGTGCTTACAGTACCGGTATGATCGCCGTAGCGGTAGCGCTGGTAGTAGTTGTTAATATTATCATGGGCGAGATGCCTTCCAGCTGGACAGCGATCGACATGACCAGCCAGAAGCTCTATTCCCTGACAGATCAGACCGTTGACTATGTGAAAAATATGCAGGATGATGTGACAATCTATGTGTTGGTAAATCAGGACAATCAGGATACCACATTGGGGCAGACTTTACAGAGATATGATGATCTGTCGGATCATATCACCGTGGAATATGTGGATCCCACCGTTAACCCGATGTTCTATACCCAGTACACCACCGGCAACATCAGCACGAACAGCCTGATCGTGGTCAGCGACAAGCGCAGCAAGGTCATTGATTATAACGATGTCTATGAGTCTTCCTATGATTTTGACTATTCGACCTACAGTTATAACACCACGACTACCGGTTATGATGGCGAAGGACAGATCACCAGTGCGCTGGATTATGTGTTAAATGATGATATGCCCAAGGTATATATGACAACAGGACATAATGAACTGAGTTTAAGCAACACTTTTACATCCGCACTGAACAAGGAAAATGTGGATTATGAGACCGTGAATCTGATGGATCTGGATGCTATCCCCGACGATGCGGCCTGTCTGTTCATTAACGGTGCCACCAGCGATTTTTCATCCGATGATAAGGATAAGGTGATCGAGTATCTGAACAACGGTGGAAAAGTCATCCTGGTGACCGGTTATACCGATGAGGAGACACCCAATATAGATGCTATCTTAAGCTACATGAATCTGAGCATTGCCAAAGGACTGGTAGTGGAGAATGATTCCAACGGCTACTACAGAAGTCCGTATTATATCCTGCCGACACAGAGCTCTGACAGCTATACCTCAGGCACCTACGGAAAATATCTGTTCCTGCCGTATTCTCAGGGCATCATCGTCCCAGAGGAAGTAAGTACCGACGAGACAGCTACCGGCGATATTACCTATGATGTATTCTTGAGCACCTCCGACAGCTCTTTTGCAAAACAGGATGTCAACAATACACAGGATTTTTCACAGGGTGAAAATGATGTGAATGGTCCCTTCGCATTAGGTGTTGAGGCAGTAAAGACTTTGGATAATGGGGATGCTACACTGGTCGTGTACGGTTGCGAGCAGCTGTTCACGGATGATGCAAATTCTGTCGTCAGCGGTGCGAACCTGACCCTGTTCACCAATACTTTCAGTGGAATGGCAGATCATGAGACCTCGGTATCTATTCCGGTAAAAAGTTATGAGGTCTCTAATCTGGTAGTGGATTCCGCACAGATTCTGTTGTTGGGGCTGCTGGTTACTGTGATACTGCCTGTCGGTTGTATGATCGCCGGATTTGTGATCTGGTTCCGCAGACGGAAGAAATAATTGGGAAAGGCGTGAGTTATAGATATGAAAAAGAAACAAAGACAGATGATCGGAATGCTGCTGGCACTGGTGGTGCTGGCGGCAGCATTCCTGGGCATCCGCCAGTATAATAAAAATGCATCGTCTGCGACTTCCATCACCGAGGATACACAGGAGACGGTGCTGGATGTAAACTCCGATGATATTACCAGCTTCCGCTATGTATATGAGGGAGAGACCTATGCCTTTGAAAAAGAGGATGAAACATGGTACTATGCGGACGATCATTCCCTGAATCTGAACCAGGATCGGATCAAGGCTATGATCCTGAAGGTGGCACCGTTAAAGGCAGATCAGGTGATTGAAAATGTGACGGATATGTCGCAGTACGGACTGGCAGATCCGGAGCGTACCATTCAGTACGAGACTGCAGATCGCAGCGTGATCATTAATGTCGGTAATCTGAATTCCATGACCAGTCAGTATTACATCGCATTTCCCTCTGAAATGAAAGTGTATGCCGTGACCACCAACGTGGTGACCGGATTCAACTATACACTGGACGATCTGGTGGAGGAAACTACCGAAGCGACGGAGACTGCAGAAACAGAAACTGCAGAGACAGAAACCACGGAATCTGTGGAGACTGTGGAAACGGAAACTGCAGCGACAGGGGCAAATTAGGAGTGCTCCCCACGAATGACAATGATGTCATTTAACTTTAATATTGTATCTTTTTGAGGCAGAATGGACAGATCCTCCCGCAGAATGAGGAAGATCGTGACCTGTTCTGCCTCTTCCATTTCTTCCACGGATTTGCCCGCAAAGCGTTTATCTACGAAGATCTCGGCAATCTCATGAATATCTGCTTCTTTAATATTAGAGAGACTGCTTTTGCGCTGGTACTGTTCCACAAAACCGGCACTGATGATACCGGTGGGGATAGCCACAGCACCGACACCGAGATAGGCGATACAGATTGCCATGATTCGGCCAAGCGTGGTGATGGGATAGATGTCTCCGTAGCCTACGGTGAGCAGCGTTGACATGCTCCACCAGATGCCGCTGAAAGCGTTGCGGAATACTTCCGGCTGGGAATCATGCTCCACACTGTACATGCACAGACTGCTGGCGAGCATCAGGATCAGTACGATGAACACGGAGGAAATGATCTGATTGCGTTTTTCATATAATACCGTAGTGATAACATTGAAAGAATCATATCGGGCATTCAGGCGGAACAGATGGAAGATCCTCGCCACCCGCAGCATCCGGAAGATGACCATACCGGACAGGAAGAAAAAGGGTAAAATTGTCAGCAGGTCGATAATGCCGTCGAAGGAGATCAGAAACCGCAGCCGGGAGAGGAACTCGCTTTTATCAGGATATAGATAGTCCGCAGTCCAGATCCGCAGGATATATTCCACACAGAAGATCAGAATAGTGATAACCTCGACCACGTGAAATATCGGAAATAAAAGAGCAAGCTCATCAAAGGTTTGCAGAAAAGTCACCAGAATATTTGCACAGATAACGATAGCAATAAAAATATCAAAGAGCCGGCTCAGACGGTTACTTTTGTCACCGATCTGGATGATGTTAAATACTTTTTTCTTCATGTTGAATCCTCATTGTTTTCTGGGGCAGCGCAAGCGAATGCTTGTGATTCCATCATACGGAGGTGGAAGAGGAAAGTCAAGAAATGCGGTGACAGAATCCGTCAACTTTCTTAAAAACAGTCATATATTATAGTAAATCCAAATACAATGAAAGGATACAAAAATATATGGCTAGATTTACGAACCAGGCACAGCTTCGCTATGGAAATGAGATTACAAACTCCAATATAGCAGTGGGTGAGATCACGGAGGTATTGTCTGCAACCAAGACAGCAGTGCGTGATACCTACGGGCAGAATGAAAATGTGACGTATGTGATCAGCATTGTGAACTCAGGCACTACAGCATTTAATGGAATTACAGTAACGGATAATCTGGGAGAGTATTTGTTTAATACTAGAGAACTGACACCTCTGACGTATATTCCGGGGACCGTAAAATACTATGCAAACGGAATTTTACAGGCAACACCGGCTGTAACGGCAGGCCCTCCTCTGACAATCACGGGAATTACCGTGCCTGCGGGAGGTAATGTGACACTTACCTATGAGGCTGAGGTGAACTCTTATGCACCGCTGGCAGCAGAGGCTTCCATTACGAATACGGCGACGATTGCCGGGGCAGGGGTCACTCCTGTTACTGTGAACGAGACAGTAAATGCGGTAAGCGGACCGCTTCTTACGATCACAAAGTCCGTCAGTCCCGTACCCGTGACAGAGAATGGAACATTGACGTATACGTTCCTGATACAGAATCTGGGGAATACGGCAGCAGATGCAGCTACCGGTGTCGTGATCACAGATACCTTTAATCCCGTATTGGAGAATCTGACTGTGAATTTTAATGGAACTGCATGGGCAGAGGGAACAAACTATACGTATGATACGACTACCGGATTATTTACCGGAACTGCAGGAGGTATTACCGTACCCGCAGCGACTTACACCCAGGATCCCGTTACGGGAGCGTGGGGGATCAATCCCGGCGTCAGCACGCTGGTGATCTCCGGAACCGTATAAGGGCTGTCGCCGTATAAATCTAAAATAAAAAGTCACTGGAAGTACATAAATGTCCTCCCAGTGACTTTTTATTTTATCCTTGCATGGCTTGTAGCTTAGCCAAAGTATCTCTTTAACAGACCCTCAAATGCCTTGCCATGTCTTGCCTCATCACGAGCCATCTCATGAACGGTGTCATGGATAGCATCCAGGTTCAGAGCCTTGGCTCTCTTAGCCAGATCAAACTTACCTGCGGTTGCACCGTTCTCGGCATCTACTCTCATCTCCAGATTCTTCTTGGTGGAATCGGTTACGACTTCACCTAACAGCTCAGCGAATTTTGCAGCGTGCTCAGCTTCTTCGTAAGCAGCCTTCTCCCAGTACAGACCGATCTCGGGATAACCTTCTCTGTGAGCTACTCTTGCCATTGCCAGATACATACCAACCTCAGAGCATTCACCCTGGAAGTTCGCACGCAGATCAGCAATGATATCCTCGGGAGCACCCTTTGCTACACCTACTACATGCTCAGCAGCCCAGGTCTTGCCTTCCTCCTGCTTGGTGAACTTGGAAGCGGGAGCGTGACAGATGGGGCACTCTGCGGGAGCCGCATCACCTTCATAAACATAACCACATACCTGACATACATACTTTGCCATAATTTTTTCTCCTTTTCTCAAATGAAATGTTTTGTTTTTAGTTTTCTCTTTTTGCGTGTGCTTTATCTGCACAAATATATTATGGAACGAAGTCCGTTTTCATTCAGAAAACTAGGACTTCGTAGCAACCCTGGTGCAGGCGGGACAAGTGCCATAGAAATAAGTGATATGTCCCCGGATCCGGCCGTCAAATCTCTCTCCGGCTGTCTCCATGATGGAATCAATACTATCCATGTCCAGATCAATGACGCTTCCGCATTCCGTACACACAAAATGATAATGTTCGGAAGTATCGGCATCAAAATGGTCAACACCGTCACCGACCCGGAGTCGTAAAATCTCTCCCATGTCCGACAACAGAGTCAGATTACGGTAGACGGTACCGAGACTTAAGTTCGGATCCTGCTGCTTCAGATTAGAATAGATCACATCAGCGGTAGGGTGATCCTTGCGTCCCATGAGAAAGGATTTGATCATTTCCCGTTGTCTGCTTCGTTTCAGTGCCATGATAAGCCCCTTTCTCAATAATAGTAATGATTACTGTTTCTTATAAGCTTATTATACATGATGTGAGAATAATGTCAACAGAAAAATGAAAAAATTTTGTTTATTTTTTTTTAATGATATTCCTGCTTCCTTTATACACAGGAGGTGGGAATCATGCTATAATGAGCGCAAGTAAAGTATAAAATATAAATTAACACGCGCAAACTTGTGTTACACAGTGTACAGAAGTACACGGCACTAAAGTCACAGAAAGTTTGCAGGTTGCTGAAAGGCAAGAATAATATGAAATTTAAAACCAGACTTCGTGTAACATTTATAAGTATTATATTACTTCCGCTGTTGCTGACGATCATGGCGTTTGTGATGATTGCCATTTATCTGATGAATTACTCTCAGGGTTTCAGCCTGACGGATATTGATTATTCTATGATGTCGGAGAATTTCAGGGAATTCACCAACACCACGGATCAGGCGTATTATGTGCTGCTGGACCAGGTGAAGGAAGACAGCAGCAGGCTGGAAGATAAAGAATATCTGGATCATATCAATGAGGAGGTATCGCGGAAGTCTACTTACATTATTGTAAGAAAAGGTGATAAGATGTATTATGCCGGCAATGAAGATGCCGCACAGAAGATTTTTGAAAAACTGCCTGCCTACGGTGAAGAGAATCTGTCGGATGACAGCGGATATTTCTACAATGAACTGGAGAAGTATGTAAAACAGATTGATTTCACTTTCCGGGATGGAACACCGGGCAGCGTATTTATCGTCACGAAGGTCAATTCGCTGATCTCGAGACATCTGCTGATCGATATGTTCGTGGCTATCATAGTGATCCTGATCTTCACCAGCCTGATGCTGACCCAATGGATCCACAAGGGCGTATTTGAACCCATCAATGAGCTGAATGTGGCAATGCGCAAGATCAAGGAAGGCAACTTTGATTATGTTCTGGAGACAGATGCCAAGGGTGAGATCGGTGATCTCTACCGCAATTATGAGGACATGCGTCTGCGGTTGAAGGAATCCACGGAAGAGAACACCCAGCATGAGAAGCAGAACAAAGAGCTGGTCAGCAATATTTCCCATGATCTGAAGACCCCTATCACAGCCATTAAGGGTTATGTGGAAGGAATCATGGACGGTGTGGCAGACACACCGGAGAAGATGGATAAATACATCAAGACCATCTACAATAAAGCCATTGATATGGATCGTCTGATCAACGAGCTGACCACTTATTCCGGAATTGATAATAACCGGATCCCGTACAATTTCCACCGGATCAACGTGGCGGATTATTTCGGCGACTGTGTGGAAGAAGTCGGACTGGATCTGGAGCAGCGGGGTATCAAGCTGAACTATTCGAATCTGGTATCTCCCGATACCGTGGTCATCGCGGATCCGGAGCAGATGAAGAAGGTCATCAATAATATTATCAGTAACAGCGTAAAATATATGGACAAGCCCAATGGGCACATTGATATCCGTATTCTCGACGAAGTGGATGCTATCCGGGTAGAGATCGAGGACAACGGCAAGGGAATCGCGCAGAAGGATCTGCAGAAGATCTTTGAGCGGTTCTACCGCACGGATGCTTCCCGCAATTCCGCCCAGGGCGGCAGTGGCATCGGACTTTCTATTGTGAAGAAGATCATCGAGGATCACGGCGGCTATGTATGGGCAACAGCCAAAGAGGGTGAAGGCACCTGTATGCATTTTGTCCTGAGAAAATACATTGAACTGCAGCCGGGTGGAACCAAGGAATCAATAAGGAATCAATAAGGAATGAAACAGAAATAGCATGATAACCGATGATGCAAGGACATTCTGTAAATGGAGGATAAATAATGAGCAAGATTTTAATTATTGAAGATGAAGTAGCAATTGCAGATCTTGAGAAGGATTATCTGGAGCTCAGTGATTTCAAGGTAGATATCTGCAATACCGGAGATGAGGGACTGAAGACCGCTCTGGCAGGCGATTATGATCTGATCATTCTGGACCTGATGCTGCCCGGCATGGACGGCTTCGAAGTATGTAAGAAGATCCGCGAGGAGAAAAATATTCCCATTCTCATGGTATCTGCGAAGAAGGACGACATTGATAAGATCCGCGGCTTAGGGTTGGGTGCGGATGACTATATGACCAAACCTTTCAGCCCCAGTGAACTGGTAGCCCGCGTGAAGGCGCACATGGCCCGTTATGAGAGACTGGTGGGAACCAACCAGAAGCAGCAGAATGATATCGTGGAGATCCGCGGTATCCGTATTGATAAGACTGCAAGACGTGTCTATGTGGACGGTGTGGAGAAGACGTTTACGACCAAAGAGTTTGATCTGCTGACGTTCCTGGCGGAGCATCCGAACCATGTATTTACCAAAGAAGAATTGTTCCGTGAGATCTGGGATATGGATTCTATCGGTGATATTGCCACCGTTACCGTGCACATCAAGAAGATCCGTGAGAAGATTGAAAAAGATACTGCAAAACCTCAGTATATCGAGACCATCTGGGGTGTGGGCTACCGATTTAAAGTATAAAAGAAGAAAAACCTCAATAGTTTTTTGAAATTCCCGTGTGAGGGGGAAAGTTGATTACAAACAGAA
>OHUI01000547.1_pt1 | contig 19008 bp, 18 predicted proteins | sample 1579231 | NCBI WGS metagenome assembly OHUI01 (sample SAMEA3882509, study PRJEB24775) | human gut metagenome | biome: human-associated habitat; feature: intestine environment; material: feces | place: Netherlands | collected 2009/2010 | reverse complement strand
GGGCACAGGCGGAACTTGTCCGGTCTACGGCAACCCTACGTTACGAGCCATGCCCCCAATTCATAAATGTGTCGCAAAAGGCGCTCCACATTTATTTCATTGACGGCTGTCGCCGTATAAAGTCAAAAACAAAAACAGCGACTTGTGAGCAAGCTCCCAGATCGCTGTTTCTGTTTTGACTTTGCATGGCTCGTAACTCTCAAGTTAGCAAGTTCTTAAAAATTCTACTATTTATACCAAAATCAGCCAAAATAGAAGAAAAATGCATCTGTAAATAAGTGGATTTTTGAAAAAATATTGATTTTGCACTGCATAGTGGAATATACTTCTTAAAAAGATAAATTCGTCCACTATTTTGTCTAGTCATACCTTAAATAGTAGAATTTAGGATGCATAACAAAAGAGACAGCGTTATTTGCAAAAAGTGGAAACTAAAATAGTAAAAAAAGAGGATATAAACAACTTGTAAGGAGAATCATCTATGAGTGATGCAATTCCTGTGAACAGAATAAAAGGCGTGGGAGAGAAGACGGCGGCTCTGTTTGGTAAGATCAATGTCTTTACCGTGGAGGATCTGATCCGCCATTATCCCAGGGATTATGAGACTTATGGTGCTCCGGTATCCATTCGGGAGACATCCCCCGGCAGTGTCCAGGCAGTCTACGGTCAGATCACCGCTATTCCCAATGTGAAGAAAGTCCGCAATCTCTCCATCCTCAACGCCATTTTGAAGGATGACAACGGAGATTCCATCCAGCTTACTTTTTTCAATATGCCTTTTTTAAAAAAAGTATTAAAACCCGGTGGATTCTATCTGTTCCGAGGCCTGGTTCAGCAACGGGGTACCCATAAGTTCATGGAGCAGCCCCGGATGTTTACCTGGGACGAATATAGACAGAAATCAGGCCGCCTCCTGCCCCGATATGCCCTGACCAAAGGCCTTACCAATCAGACGGTGCAAAAATCTGTGGCACAGGCGCTGGAATACTATCCACCGGAAAAAGAATATCTGCCGCAGGTGATATTACAGAAATATCCCATGCTTTCCCACAGGGAAGCTGTCTATGCCCTGCATTTTCCTGAGAGCAGAGAGGAACTGTTAACTGCCAGAAACCGTATGGTATTCGAAGAATTCTTCTCCTTTTTACTGGTACTTCGCAAAAATAAGGAATTGGCGGCGAAGACAGAAAACCATTTTCCCATGTACGAGACTGCGGATACAGTGCGGTTTTTAGAACAGCTGCCGTTCCCGCTGACAAAAGCCCAAAAAAAAGTCTGGGGTGAGCTCAGGGAGGATATGGGAAGTCCTTATGCCATGAACCGACTGATTCAGGGAGATGTCGGCTCCGGTAAGACAATTCTGGCAGTGCTGGCACTTCTCATGTGTGCGGCTAACGGTTATCAGGGAGCAATGATGGCCCCTACTGAAGTACTGGCAGTCCAACATTTTGAGACCATTTCAGGCTATATAGAAAAATATGGAATTGCTTTCCGTCCGGTGCTTCTGACAGGCTCTATGACGGCGAAGGAAAAACGTGAGGCTTATGCGAAAATTGCTTCCGGAGAAGCTAACCTGATCATCGGAACCCATGCTCTGATCCAGGAAAAAGTGGAATATTCTTCCCTGGCGCTGGTAGTGACGGATGAGCAGCACCGCTTTGGTGTAAGGCAGAGGGAGACATTAGCCGCCAAAGGGAGTGAGCCTCATGTGTTAGTTATGAGTGCTACACCGATTCCCAGGACATTGGCCATTATCCTATATGGGGATCTGAAGGTCTCTGTCATTGATGAACTTCCTGCGAATCGTCTGCCGATCAAAAACTGTGTTGTAGGGACTTCCTATCGACCTAAGGCTTATGAATTTATCGCAAAAGAGGTGGCTGCCGGCAGACAGGCTTATGTCATCTGTCCTATGGTGGAAGAAGGGGAATCGGAAGACCTGGAGAATGTAGTGGATTATACAGAGAAGCTCCGGGCAGTTCTGCCTCCTTCCGTACAGGTGGCTTATCTTCATGGGAAAATGCGCCCGGCAGATAAGAACCGTATTATGGAAGAGTTCGCTGCTAAGGAGATCGATGTCTTAGTCTCCACCACGGTAATTGAAGTAGGCATCAATGTTCCCAATGCCACAGTGATGATGGTGGAGAATGCGGAGCGCTTCGGTCTGGCACAGCTGCATCAGCTGCGTGGGCGTGTGGGACGTGGGGAATTCCAAAGCTATTGCATTTTTATCAGCACTTCCGAAGCCAAAGAGACCATGGAACGATTACAGATCCTGAACCATTCCAACGACGGTTTCCATATTGCTTCCGAGGATCTGAAACTGCGAGGTCCGGGAGATATCTTCGGCATCCGGCAGAGTGGTGAATTTGCATTTGTACTGGGTGATATATATACAGATGCAAATATTTTAAAAGAGGCTTCAGATGCCGTGGAACAGTTGCTTGTATCCGATCCGGAGCTGACAGATGACGACAGCCGAGCATTGGTGAACTATTTCAAAGAACATACCGCAGTAAATGTTGTTGACTTTCGGACCATCTGACAGTAAAATTATTTTTATGTTCAAAGTTTTATACTTAGGATCAGATAATTTATGTTAATTTATGCAAAGGGAAGGTTTAGATACCAGAATGTCAAAAATCGCAATTGTAACCGACAGTAACAGCGGCATTACACAGGCAGAAGGAGCCCGTCGCGGAATCCATGTTCTGCCCATGCCTTTTATGATCGATGAAGTCACATACTATGAAGATATTGACCTGACCCAGGAGCAGTTCTATGAAAAGCTGAAATCCGGTGCCAATATTGCCACCAGCCAGCCGTCTCCTGACAGTGTCACCAGCCTGTGGGACAAGCTTTTACAGGAATATGACGAGATCGTACACATTCCTATGAGCAGCGGTCTGTCCGGTTCCTGTCAGAGTGCCATGGCCTTTGCGGCAGATTATGATGGCAGAGTTCAGGTCGTGAACAACCAGAGAATCTCCGTAACCCAGCGTCAGTCTGCGCTGGATGCCCTGCAGCTTGCAGCAGCCGGTAAAAATGCGGCCCAGATCAAAGAATTTCTGGAAAACGATAAATTCAACAGCAGTATCTATATTATGCTGGATACTCTGTATTACCTGAAAAAAGGTGGACGGATCACTCCGGCGGCGGCAGCCATCGGTACCATGCTTCGCCTGAAGCCGGTACTGACCATTCAGGGTGAAAAACTGGATGCCTTCGCAAAGGCACGAACCGCTTCGCAGGGCAAGACCATGATGATCAATGCTATTAAGAAGGACATCAACGAGCGTTTCGGCGGCATGACAGAGGATAAGCACATCTGGCTGCAGATCGCTTATACCCACGACAGAGCCGCAGCAGAGCAGTTTCGCACCGAGGTAGAAGCGGAATTCCCCGGCTACGATATTCATATCGATCCACTGTCCTTAAGCGTTGCCTGCCACATCGGCCCCGGTGCCCTGGCACTGGCATGCTGTAAGAAAATCACGGTATAATTTAAGAATTTCAAAGCATAAAAATTTCCAATGCGAAAGAAGCTCCTGGTAAGCCATAAGGCTCCGGGAGTTCTTTATATTGTTTGTTATTGTGACAAAAAGGCACTTCGTATCTCTTCTAGATATTTTTTCCCAACAGGGAGTTCCTCTTTGCCATTGAGAACTACCCAGTTGTCCGTGAGACAGGTTACCTTTTTCATATTGATGATTATAGTTCTATGGCATTGCTGAAAATACGCAGGTAAATGAGAAAGGACTTCCCGTAGACTAATCATCTGGCGAAATTTTTCTTTTTCCGTAATAATCTCGATAGAGTGATTGCTGCTGGAAATATATAAAATTTCTTTGTAAGGTATCTTATACATTTCAGATCTGGTTCTTACCATATAATTTTGATCGCTGAGTTCTTCTGCTATCATCTCCAAATCCCGGTCTAATTTTACAGGGTCAATGGGCTTTAGAAGATAGTCCAACGCCCGGACAGAATACCCTTCAAAAACATACTCTTGAAATCCGGTCAGAAAAATGATATGTCCCTTGTAGTTATGTGCCCGGAGTTTTTTTGCAATATCGACACCATTTTCTTCTTTTAACGAGATATCCAGAAAATATACATCGGTTGCAAGGTAACTGCTGGTGAAAAAAATATGATGAGAGGAGGGATACCATTTCACCGCAACTTCCAGATGATGGGCATGAAACCAGTTTCTTATTTTTTCTGTTAAATCCTGTGCAAAGCGTTCTTCATCCTCAATAATGGTAACATGTATGTTCATAGGTTATTCCTTTCTACCTCTAAAGAAACAGGAAGTGCTATTGTTATAGTAAACTTATCAGCAGAAGGTGTTACCTGATAAAATCCCCCACAAGCTTCCGTTACCCTGGCAACCTGACGCAATCCGTAACCATGTTCTTTCCCGTCTTTGGTTGACAGCAAATTACCTTTTTTATTATACCTGTAATTAGCGGCACTGGAATTGCTCAAAGTGATCAGCAGCATATCGCCCTTGGGCTTTATGTCCAGATGGATCCATGGAGCGGCAGGGCAGGACTGGCAGGCCTCGATGGCATTGTCCAAAATATTGGTAAACAGCGTCGAAGTATCCAGTGGAGACAGGGGAAATGCTGTGGGGAGGTACACCGAATGTTCAAAGCGTATTCCTTTGTGCTCCATGGTGTAATATTTCAAAGACAACACTGCGTCCAGAATCGGATTGCCCGAGGAAAAGACCGGTTTGATCATATCGGAACTGCTTAAAAGCTCATTCACATATAGTAACGACTCGTCATACTGTTTTTGTTGCAGCATGGTGGAAAGTACCTGCAACTGGTTCTTATAATCATGTTTCCAGCCCCGGATAAAAGCGGAAGATTCTTTCAGATTGACCAGTTCCTGTTCCTCAATCTGATATAGATTATTACGCTGCTGTAACTCATTATTTTTGCTGTAATAGATTCCAAGAAGTTCTACGATCATCAATAGCAGCAGGAGAACTCCAAGAAAAATATAGTTGACCGTTGCAAGAGAGATTCTGGACAGCACGATCTCATTGCGTTCGAAATAAAACACATATTTCAAAAGAATATCAGAGGCAAAAACTCCCAGTCCGCAAGTCAAAAAAATTACACCTTCAAAATATCCCGGGAATTTCAAATCCTGCGGGAAGAATTGAATGACTGCCCAGATTAGGAGGCAATAGGTGAGTATGTATATGACCAGAGCCTGACTGCGAATGGCAGAATTGACCGTAAGTGCCTCCGAAGTATCCTGAAACAGAATTCCCAGTACAGAGAAAGTTACACTGTCCGAAACAACTGCCAACAAAGCGGGAATACCACCGATCAACAATCTGGCTCCCCGGGAGCCTTCCGCAAACACCATAGTATATAAAATCTGGCAGATCAGACCGGATACGCAGGTAATGGTGGGGGCAATATTCATAAGATTCAGCAATGTGATCAGGACAAAGAGAAGCATCAATCCGATGCCCCTGCAGATCCAGTGGAGCCGCCGGAGTGTGAACGTTCTGGAAATAAAAAAATAGAATAATAAAACGGTTATCACGTTGACAAGCAATTCTCCAATATTCATAACTTTTCTCCATTTTAGTTATATAGTATTTCCTCTGAATGTAATTATAAGATGCATTATTTAAAAGGTCAAAAATCATTTGTGCTCAAAAATAAGACTTTCTCATTTAAATTCATTCAAGCATACGAAAGCAATTATATTCTCCATTCTGATTATAGGCATCAACAATTATATAACAATAAAAAGTATATGCTAAAAAAATTCGCGCTTGTAAAATAGCTGTTCACGCCGATTATATTGAAAAAGAAAAGAGAAGTGTTAAGATACAACTATGTCGACATAAGTAAACATTTTAAAAATACTTTTTGGGAGAGCATAGTATGAGGAAATTTTTTTTCGTAATTTCGGTCGTAGGGAGTGTATTTTTTATGACGGCATGCGGATTAAACGAAGAAGAAAATATCACACCTTCTATAGATGAGATGGTGGTGGCACCGGCAGCAACGGATAGCCCCTCACCCCTCGCAACTACGCAGGAAGGGACGCTCGAAAATGTCCCTGCACCAACGCCGTATTGCCACGGAAGATACGATGAAATAGGTTCCTTTTGTGTGTATATTGAGAATTTCAGTACAAACAACGACTATATTGTAGTACGCCCTGTGGAATGGATCATCCCGGAGGATGAGAAGCGGATTAAAGAATTAGATCTGGATGTGGAAAGAGATTTGGTATCCGGTTATTACATAAAGGATTGGGGATTCAGCGAAATGAAGATACCCATCACAGAGAATACGGAATATCATTTCATAGACTATTGGCACGACTTTTCGGAATTACAAAAGCAGGGGCTTTGTACCATTACAAAAGAGGAAGAAGTATTCATAAGTTGTTGGGAAAAGTATACTTCTATGATGCATGAATATCCTTTCTTCGTTGAACTGAATGAAGATGGAACATTAAAGCTGATTTCTGAAAAGGTGATTCCTTAAATTCTTTAGGAGGAGGTACCACATGATAAATCAAATGCAGTTCAGCCTATTGGAAAATATTTTAACAGTCCTGTTTTTGATAGCGGTCGTTCTCTGGATCTGTTATTTATGCCTGCAGCGTCGCAGCAAGGGCGCTTTTCGCACACAGACCATGGAAAAAGCGGTCGTGCTTTCGAAAAATACAAACACCGATACCTCCCAGACGGTTTACCTCCAGAACACCAATGCGACAACGGGTTTGGTACAGGCTGAAACTGTGAATCAGATTATCTTTCAGGATGTGGATCATCCGGAAAAATGCGTCACTTTGGAAGTCGATGATACTATTTTTTCGACGTTAAAAGAAGGAGAGCAGGGAAAACTGACGTTCCGTGACAGGCGTCTGCTATCCTTTGGGGCGCTGCAATCACAAAATCATAAGGATTATAAATTCAAGGGAATTTCTTAACAGACTCTTTTGACCACCAGTTCCGGATTAGGGAACCGGTGGTTTTTTATTTCCGGCAAAGCCCTATCCCTTGTATTTTTTGCTTTTCCAAACACAAAATCTGTGATATACTATAGACAATAATGTATTGAGAAGGAGCTCCATTTCATGGCAAAAGACAATAATTATGATGCGTCAAGTATTACCGTTCTGGAAGGTCTGGAAGCGGTAAGAAAAAGACCCGGAATGTATATCGGCAGCGTCTCCACCAAGGGACTGAATCATCTGATCTACGAGATCGTTGATAACTCTGTGGACGAGCATCTGGCCGGATATTGTGATACGATAAAGGTGACACTGGAAGCCGACGGCTCCGCAACCGTGGAAGATAACGGTCGTGGTATTCCCGTGGGTATGCACGAAAAAGGGATCAGCGCGGAGCGTCTGGTATTTACGACTCTGCATGCCGGCGGTAAATTCGACAATTCCGCATATAAGACCAGCGGCGGTCTGCACGGCGTAGGTTCCTCTGTAGTAAATGCTCTGTCTACACGACTGACAGTAAGAGTCAAGACCGGTGGCTGTATTTACGAAGACCGCTATGAACGGGGGAATCCCGTTCTGGATCTGGTAGACGGTCTGCTTCCCATCGTAGGTAAGACAAGGGAGACCGGTACCACCATTAACTTTCTGCCGGACGATACTATCTTCGATAAAACACGTTTCAAGGAAGATGAAGTAAAGAGTCGTCTTCATGAGACCGCTTATCTGAATCCGAAGCTTACGATCATTTTTGAAGATAAGAGAAAAGAAGAACCTGAAAAAGTCACATTCCATGAGCCGGAGGGAATCATCGGCTTTATCAAAGACATGAACCGTTCCAAAGAGACGGTTCATGATGTGATCTATTTCTCCGGTGAGAGTGACGGGATCTCTGTGGAAGTGGCATTTCAGTATGTAAATGAATTCCATGAAAATGTCCTGGGTTTTTGTAACAATATTTACAACTCCGAGGGCGGTACCCACCTGACGGGTTTCAAGACCCAGTTCACCAATGTGATCAATACCTATGCCAGAGAGCTGAACATTTTAAAGGAAAAGGATGCAAACTTTACCGGTGCCGATGTCCGGAACGGTATGACTGCCGTCGTATCCATCAAGCATCCGGATCCCCGTTTTGAAGGACAGACCAAGACCAAGCTGGACAACCAGGATGCCGCAAAAGTTGTGGCAAAAGTAACCGGAGAAGAAATTGTAAGATTTTTCGACCGAAATTTAGAGACCCTGAAAAGCATTATCGGCTGTGCGGAAAAGGCAGCCAAGATCCGTAAGACCGAGGAAAAAGCGAAGACCAATATGCTGACAAAGCAGAAGTTCTCCTTTGATTCCAACGGAAAACTGGCAAACTGCGAGTCCAGAGATCCTTCCAAATGTGAAATTTTCATTGTAGAGGGTGATTCTGCGGGCGGCAGTGCCAAGACAGCAAGAAACCGTATGTATCAGGCAATCCTGCCTATCCGCGGTAAGATCCTGAACGTGGAGAAAGCCAGCATCGATAAGGTTCTGGCAAATGCTGAGATCAAGACCATGATCAACGCATTCGGCTGCGGATTTTCCGAGGGTTACGGTAATGATTTTGATATTACCAAGCTGCGCTATGACAAGATCATCATTATGGCGGATGCCGATGTGGATGGTGCCCATATTTCCACATTGCTGCTTACCTTATTTTACCGTTTCATGCCTGACCTGATCTTCGAGGGGCATGTGTACATAGCAATGCCTCCCTTATACAAGGCAATGCCCTCCAAGGGAGAAGAAAAATATCTGTATGATGACAAAGCACTGGAAAAATACAGAAAGACGCATGACGGTTCATTTACCTTACAGCGATACAAAGGTCTGGGTGAGATGGATGCCGAACAGTTGTGGGAGACCACACTGGATCCGGAACGCAGACTGTTAAAATTAGTGGAGATTGAGGATGCACGCATGGCTTCCGAGATGACAGAGCTTCTCATGGGTACGGATGTACCGCCCAGAAAAGCCTTTATTTACGATCACGCTACAGATGCGGAATTAGACATCTAGTATCATAAGATCCTGAAATGTAATGTCAGAAAGACGAGGACCAGAAATGGACGACAGCAGAATTATAAAAACAGAATACTCCGAGGAGATGCAGAAATCCTTCATCGACTATGCCATGAGCGTTATCATTGCCAGAGCCCTGCCGGATGTCAGAGACGGTCTGAAGCCGGTACAGCGTAGAACTCTCTACGATATGCACGAGTTGGGGATCCGCTATGACCGTCCCTACCGTAAAAGTGCCCGTATCGTAGGTGATACCATGGGTAAATATCATCCCCACGGTGACAGTTCCATCTATGAGGCACTGGTAGTCATGAGCCAGGATTTCAAAAAGGGCATGCCTCTGATCGACGGTCACGGCAACTTCGGCAACATCGAAGGAGACGGAGCCGCTGCCATGCGTTATACCGAGGCAAGACTTCAGAAAGTCACCCAGGAAGCATTTTTGGCTGACCTGGATAAGGATGTCGTAGATTTTGTACCGAATTTTGACGAAACGGAAAAAGAACCTTCCGTACTGCCCGTAAAAATTCCCAACCTTTTAGTCAATGGCTCGGAGGGTATTGCCGTAGGTATGGCGACCAGCATTCCGCCTCACAATCTGGGTGAAGTTATTGATGCTGTAAAAGCGTATATGCTGAATAACGAGATCACGACAAAAGAACTGATGCGTTATCTGAAAGGACCGGATTTTCCCACAGGTGGTATCGTTATTAATAAGGATGAACTGGAAGAGATCTACGAGACCGGAACCGGTAAGATCAAGCTGCGTGGCAAGGTGGAATTCCAGAAAGGAAAAGCCGGCAAGACCAACGTGGTGATCACTGAGATTCCCTATACCATGATCGGAGCCAATATTGCAAAATTTTTATCCGATGTAGCAGCTCTGTCCGAGACCAAAAAGACCCAGGATATTGTAGATATTTCCAACCAGTCCTCCAAGGAGGGCATTCGTATCGTAATTGAATTACGTAAGGATGCAGATCCCGAGAACTTTGTAAATATGCTTTATAAAAAAACCCGTCTGGAAGATACCTTCGGTGTGAACATGCTGGCTATTGCAAACGGCAGACCGGAGACCATGGGCTTAAAGCAGATCATCAAGGCGAATGTGGATTTCCAGTTTGAAGTAGCCACCAGAAAATATACCAATCTGCTTGCCAAAGAAATGGAGCGTAAGGAGATTCAGGAGGGTCTGATCAAGGCCTGCAATGTGATCGATCTTGTCATTGAAATTTTACGTGGTTCCAAAGACCGAGCCATGGCAAAGGCCTGCCTCGTAGAAGGCAAGGTGGACGGGATCAAGTTCAAGTCCAAAGAATCAAAGATCATGGCAGCCCAGCTGATGTTCACCGAGAAACAGGCGAACGCTATCTTAGAGATGCGTCTGTATAAGCTGATCGGTCTGGAACTGGAAGCATTGATAAACGAGCACGAAGAGACCATGGCGAATATCTATCGCTACGAAGACATACTGGACCGCAGAGATTCCATGGCACAGGTCATCATGAATGAACTGGATGGATTCAAAAAGGAATACAGCCATCCCCGTAAGACGGTCATCGAGAACGGTCAGGAAGCTGTTTATAAAGAAAAAGAACTGGAAGAGATGGACGTAGTCTTCCTGATGGACCGTTTTGGTTACGCAAAAACCATCGACCTGTCTACTTATGAACGGAATAAAGAAGCCGCGGATGCAGAGAATAAATACGTCTTCACCTGTAAAAACACCGGACGTATCTGCCTGTTTACCAATACCGGTCAGATGCATACCGTCAAGGTACTGGATCTGCCTTACGGCAAATTCCGTGACAAAGGTGTGCCTATCGATAATGTAAGTAACTTCAGTCAGGCCAAAGAAGAGCTGGTCTATATCACCAGTCAGAAGGAACTGAACTTATGTCAGGTAATTTTCGCCACTGCTGAATCCATGCTAAAAGTAGTGGACGGCGGAGAGTTTGACGTAACCAAGCGTACGGTTGCAGCCACCAAACTGGCGGAAGGAGATACCCTCGTAAGTGTAACAGCACTCACGGACCAGCGGAACATTGTGCTGCAGACAAAGGGCGGATTTTTCCTTCGTTTTGCTGTAGATGAGATTCCTGAGAAAAAGAAAGGGGCCATCGGTGTCCGCGGTATGAAATTATCCGACGGCGATCTGGTGGAAAATGTGTATTACACCAAAAACGCCGTGGAAACCACCATTGAATACAAGGGAAAAGAACTTGTCTTAAACAATCTGAAGCTCGGCAAGCGTGACAGCAAGGGAACCAAGGTCAGAGTATAGAGAAACGGAGAAGAAAACATATGAGAGTAATTGCAGGAACCGCAAGAAGTCTGCCGTTAAAGACCCCGGAGGGCATGGATACCAGACCCACAACCGACCGGATCAAAGAAACTCTTTTTAATATGCTGCAGACTTATATTCCGGACTGTGTGTTCGTGGATATTTTCAGTGGCAGCGGCGGCATTGGTATTGAGGCATTGAGCCGCGGTGCCAGAAAAGCATATTTTATCGAAAATGCCCCGAAGGCATTAGCATGTATCGAGGATAATCTGGCATTTACGAAAATGAAAGACCGTGCTATCGTATTAAAGCAGGATGCCTGTGCAGGACTGACAGGTATCTATGAAAAACACGTGGATGTCATCTTCATGGATCCACCCTACGATCAGGAGCAGGAACGCAGAGTTCTGGAACAGCTGCGTTATGCAAAATATGTATCGGAGGAAACACTGATCCTCGTGGAGGCCTCTCTGCATACGGATTTTTCTTATGTAGAGGAGCTTGGGTTTGAAGTAACCCGTGAAAAAAAATACAAAACCAACAAGCATGTATTTCTTCGCAGGAAATAATTGCAGAACGGAGACTTTATGAAAAGGGCTGTTTATACCGGAAGCTTTGATCCTATTACCAACGGACATATGGATATCATCCGCCGGGCCTCGGAAATATTTGATGTTTTAATTGTCAGTGTTTTGAATAATAAAGAAAAGACACCGTTGTTTTCTGTAGAGGAACGTGTTAAGATACTAGAAGAAGCCACAAAAGATCTGCCTAATGTGCAGATTGACAGTTTCAGTGGCCTATTAGTAGATTATGCACAGGAAAAGGATCTGCATGTCATTGTGCGGGGATTGCGTGCCATTACGGATTTTGAGTACGAACTGCAGATGGCCCAGACCAACCGGATGCTTTCCCACGGCAAAATCGATACTGTTTTTTTAACAACCAGTCTGGAATACGCGTATTTAAGTTCCTCTGCCATCAAGCAGATTGCAAGCTTTGACGGAGACATCACACCCTGTGTTCCGGATTTTGTAGCTGATCTGATTTACGAAAAATATCGTCAGAAAAAGCTTTCAGACAATCGCAATGTGTAAATAAGGAGAGTTTCATGAGCAGTCGAATCGAACAATTAATTGACGAAATAGAAGATTATATCGAGAGCTGTAAGCCTAAGTTCATGTCCAGTACCGAGATCATTGTTAATAAGGATGAAATCGATGAATTGTTGCGGGAACTGCGCATGAAGACACCGGATGAGATCAAACGTTATCAGAAGATCATCAGCAACAAAGAGGCAATTCTGAACGATGCCAAGGCCAAGGCAGAAGCTCTGATCAATGAAGCAACCGTTCATACCAACGAACTGATCAATGAACATGAAATTATGCAGCAGGCATATGCCCAGGCCAACGAGGTGGTCACCATGGCCAGTAAACAGGCACAGGAGATTTTGGACAATGCCACCATTGAAGCCAATGAATTAAAATCCCAGGCAATGCAGTATATGGATGATATGCTGGCTCATCTGGAAAATATCATATCCGCTTCCACACAGCAGGCCAGTTCCAATTATGATACCCTGATCGGCAATCTGAATCAGTATCGGGATATTATCCAGTCTAACCGTAGTGAACTCCATCCGGTAGATGAAGACTTAGAGGGTATAGACAACGCTGACAAGGCCAGTGATGATTTAAATGTAATGTAATCATAAAACCAGTTTTCTGCTGAAAGCTGGTTTTTTAAAAATAAAGGAATTGACATAATGAAAGTTAGTAAAAAACAAAAAAGGCTGTTTGTCAGGACAATGATCTGTACGGTCAGTCTTGTCACAGCCTGTTTTTTTTGCAGTTCGCTGGAAGCTGCTGCGGCTCCGAGAGCACAGGAGACCGGAGAGAGGGTTACCATTGTCATCGATCCCGGACACGGTGGTGAAAATGAAGGAACCCTGGAAGGTATTGTCCAGGAGAAGAAAATGACCATGGTTACCGCCATGGCAATGTATGAAGAATTACTGAAATATGATAATGTGGATGTCTACCTGACCCATACGGAAGATGTCAATCTTTCTCTGGCAGACCGGGCACAGTTCGCTGAAGAGCGGAATGCGGATTTTTTATTCAGTATTCATTACAATGCATCCGTGGATCATGACCTGTTCGGTTCCGAAGTATGGATCTCTTCCGTACAGCCATACAATGCCTACGGCTATCAATTCGGCTGGGAACAGATGCAGCAGATGAAAGATATGGGACTGTTCCTCCGCGGCGTCAAGACAAAATTAAAAAATAATGGAGACGATTATTACGGAATCATCCGGGAGTGCACAGCCCGATCAATTCCTTCCGCTATCATTGAGCACTGTCATGTCGACGAAAGTCGTGATACCCCTTATTGCCAGACCGAAGAGGATTGGAAACGTTTCGGCAGAGAGGATGCATTATCCGTTGCCAGATATTTTGGATTATCCAGCACAAGTCTGGGGGTAGATTACAGCAATGAAGCGAATAATCTTCCGGAAGTATCTCTGCAATCCATTCTTCCCGCTACGATCCGTGATCAGACCGAACCGGATGTCTGTGTACTGACATTGCAAAATGCGGATTACGACACCGGAGAGGTCACATTGGAAGTGACCGCGACGGACTACGATTGTCCCATGATGTATTATGATTACAGTACCGATGGAGGGAAGACTTATTCCGAACTGATCCCCTGGCCGGATCTGGATATCATGGCTGGCACTTATCCAGATACTTTTACCTTTTCCCTGTCCTTCACTAAGGGAGAAACCCCAGTAATCACGGTGCGTGGATATAACCAGGCGGATCTGTTTACCGAAAGTGAACCGATTACTTTTGCCAAGCCTTTTGTCGATCAGGAGAAGGCTGCGGAAGAAGCAAGACAGGAAAGCCTGGCTGCAGAAGAGGCAGCGGCTTCCCGCATATCGGAAACCCAGGTGACCGACGCTTACGGTTCGGTGATCACCATGGCTGATGCAGCCGGGAATACAGGATCATCCTCTGAAGGCAAAAAGGAAGTAAATTTCGGAGTGTTCCTGGTCATATGTATCGTTCTGGGGGTATTGCTTCTGATGGTCTTTCTACTGTATCAGATCCAACAGAGCAGGCACCGGAAACGCAGACGGAAGGCTCAGCGCAGAAATGTGTCCGGGCGCAACAGGAACCATCCCAGATAATAAAGTGCTGTAAGTCCGGTAAGAAACAGTTTATGAAAAAAATATCCGGTCAGAGATAAACCGGTATTTCGGATACAGCTTCCGGTCTGGGCCAGGCAGCAAAGTCCTCCTGCAGGTAGCAGCAATAACGTATAAAGAGGCCATCGATCCCCCAATATGCTTAACCCTCCGCTGATCTCCAAAAGCGGAGCACAGACACGACCATCCGGAAGAAAGATCCCCGGTAGCAGATTCAGCAGATTGAAGAAGATCATATAACCTCCCAGCTGTAAAATATTTCTGCCGGCAGCATACACTGCTTCATCCAATGCTTCCAACAACGGCATAACAGGTGTTCCACCGGCTGACACTGTGAAAATTGTCTGTGACATCGGAATTTTCCTGCGATATACTGTATAACGCAGAAGGATACCGTACCCAAGTGGAATACCATACATTCCGAATAAATAGGGCAGGATTGATTCCCGGTGCAGCAGAGGCAGAACAAATCCAAGAAAATATACCGGTCCAAGATTGTTACAGAAGGACAGCAGATATTGTCCTTCCGTTACAGAAAGTTCCTGTCTGTCGCGAAAATCAGCAATGGTACGGGCTCCCATGGGAAATCCGCACAGAAATCCCATCAGGATCACATAGATTCCAGGTCTGGACAGACGAAATATTTTTTCAAACAAAGGGTATACCGGTCGGATCAGACTGTTTACCAGGCCCATGCGGATCAATGTTCCCGACAGGATCATAAACGGAAGAAGCACCGGCACCATTTTTTCATACCAAAGTTCCAGGCCCAAGGCAGCATATGCAAGACTTAAGGAAGAATGTGTCAGGATGCAGCAGGTCATTACAACAAAAAAACAGATTCCAGATATTTTTTTCATAGCAGACTGCCTTGCAGAGTTTGTATACTATATGCCGGAAAAAGAATTTTAAGTCTTAAGAAAGAGATCAGTGTCCATGCGATTGGATAAATTTTTATGTGATAATAATATAGGCACCAGAAGCCAGGTAAAGGAATACATCAAAAAGGGACAAGTGGCGATAAACGGTCAGATAGTCAAAAAGCCGGAGACAAAGGTCAATGAAGATACCGACATTGTCATTTGTCAGGGGAAAGAAATCCATTATCAAAAATATGTCTATTACATGTTAAATAAACCGGAGGGTGTCGTATCCGCCACCAATGACAATACTGCACCCACCGTGGTGAGTCTCCTGACGGTACCGGAGCAGAAGGAGCTGTTCCCGGTAGGACGTCTGGACAAAGATACTACGGGGTTGTTGCTCTTAACCAATGACGGTGCTCTGGCCCATGATCTGTTGTCGCCGAAAAAGCATGTGGATAAAACATATCGTGTAAGGCCGGAAAAGCCGCTTTCCGCAGAAGATATCCACCGTCTGGAATCCGGTCTTGAAATCGGAGACGACAAACCGACGTCTCCGGCGAAAGCCGTACTTACCGAAGACGGAGACCTGTTACTGACCATTCACGAGGGTCGCTTCCATCAGGTAAAACGCATGTTGCAGGCCATAGGTAATCAGGTACTTACTTTAGAGCGTATCCGTTTCGGCTCGCTGTCCCTGGATCCTGCTCTTTCCCGAGGGGATTACCGGGCGTTGACCGAAGAAGAAATCAAACACTTAAGAATAAAGGAGTAAATTTTAATGCAATTCAAAAGAATGTTTTCCACAGATGCCTACAAAGGGACCAGCGGATATCTCCGCACCCAGAAAAATTATGAAATTTTACGAACGGTGCTTTATTTTGCCATTTCCCTGTCTCTGTTTATTGCCGGATGGGTCACTACCGGCAGTCGGGAGAATCTTCTGACCATCGTAGCGGTACTGGGATGTCTTCCGGCATGCAAAAGTCTGGTGGAGATGTTTATGTTCTTACGCTATAAGGGGTGTAACGAACAGGATGCTGCGCAGATTGCCGCACATACCGACGGCCTTACCGGACTCTATGATATGGTGTTTACCTCCTATGAGAAAAATTATGTGATTCATCACATGACCATCTGTGGCAACACTCTCTGCGGATACACGTCCGATCCGAAGTTCGCAGAACAGGCTTTTTATAAACACATTCAGGATATTCTGAAAAAGGATAATTACAGAGAAGTCACTGTAAAAATTTTTCATGATCTTGACAAGTATCTGAAGAGATGTGAACAGTTAAAAGACCTTCCCGCACAGCCGGAACTGACAGGCGGAATCTGTCAGACATTAAAAAGCGTATCTCTGTAAAATACTTTTGAAAAGAGGGATTTTTATGCAGCAACTCACCATTGGTAAAAATCAGGCTGGCCAACGTCTGGACAAATTTCTGAAAAAAGCATTTCCAAACGCCGGTACCGGATTTTTATATAAGATGTTACGCAAAAAAAATATTACATTGAATGGGAAAAAAGCAGAAGGAAAAGAAATTCTTGCCCAAGGAGACGAGATAAAATGCTTTTTCTCGGAGGAAACGTTTTCCTCGCTGTCCGGCATCGAGGATAGAGAAACCACTTCTGACTACCGTAAAGCTTACCGTTCCCTAAAGGATATCAGTGTTCTCTATGAGGATGAAGATATTCTGTTGCTGAATAAACCCGCCGGGGTTCTGACGCAGAAGGCGAAACCGGAGGATCTATCCCTGAATGAATGGCTGATCGGACATCTGCTGGCTACGGATGCCATCACTGAGGCCGATCTCGCCACTTTTCATCCATCCGTCTGTAACCGCCTGGACCGCAATACCAGCGGACTTGTGGCTGCGGGGAAGTCCCTGGCAGGACTTCAGGAGCTTTCTTCATTGTTTCATGATCGAAGCCTTCACAAATTTTACCGCTGCCTGGTAAATGGTGTTATAAAAAATGAAAAATATGTCAAAGGATATTTGCATAAAGACGAAAAATGTAATAAAGTAACAGTACAGGAAACGGAAACATCCGGAGCACTTCCCATTGAGACCAGATACCGTCCCCTTGAAGATAACGGAACCGTTACCCTTCTTGAGGTGGAGCTGATCACCGGACGCACACATCAGATCAGGGCACACCTTGCAGGAACTGGTCATCCCCTTATTGGAGATTACAAGTACGGCAGGCGTACCTTAAACGATGAATACCGCAGAAAGTATGGTCTGAAATCGCAGCTGCTTCACGCACATAGGTTGGAAATTCCGGAAATTGAAGGGCGTCTTTCCTATCTGTCTGGCAAAGAGTTCACGGCCCCTTTGCCTTATCTGTTTCAAAAAATCCTGAAAGAAGAACACGTAGAGGAGAATAAATAATATGAAAATCTGGCATGAAGTATGGGACTATATAAAAATGATCATCATTGTAGTTGCTATAGTCCTGGTTATCAACAATGTAGTACTGATCAACGCAAAAATCCCTTCTCCATCCATGGAGAAGACTATTATGACCGGCGACCGTATCTTTGGATTCCGTCTTGCATATGGTATCAATCTGGATCTGTTTGGACATGAGATTTCCAAAAAAGTAAAGGATCCCGAGCGCTTTGACATTGTAATTTTCAAGTATCCGGATGATGAAAGCCAGCTTTTCATCAAACGTGTGATCGGACTTCCGGGAGAGACTGTTGAGATCAAAGACGGAAAGGTATACATCGACGGTTCTGAGACTGCTCTTGATGATTCCTTTATTCCAGAGAAAATGCAGGGAAGCTTCGGTCCATATACCGTTCCGGATAATTGCTATTTTATGCTGGGTGATAACCGAAATGATTCTAAGGATTCCCGCTTCTGGAAGAACACGTTCGTCCGCTTTGACCAGATCGTAGGGAAAGCAGTTGTAAGATATTATCCTTCCATCAAGCTTCTTGGCTACGAGGAACCGTAAGAATGGCGACATGGAACAGCAGAGGGCTCCGGGGTTCTACCCTGGAGGACCTTGTAAACCGAACAAACGAGCAGTACAGGGAGAAGGGACTTGCTCTGATACAGAAGATTCCCACTCCCATCACTCCGGTACGCATGGACAAAGAAAACCGTCACATTACTCTGGCATACTTTGACCAGCGAAGTACTGTTGACTATATAGGTGCAGTACAGGGAATTCCTGTCTGCTTTGATGCAAAGGAATGCAGCGCCCAGACGTTTCCTCTGGCAAATATTCATCCTCACCAGGTGAAATTTATGGAGGACTTTGAAAAACAGAATGGCGTGGCATTTTTTCTTATATTTTTCAGTCAGTTGAACTTATTTTATTATCTGCCTTTTCGGGAACTGTTGATATACTGGAGACGGATGGAAAAGGGCGGACGGAAAAGCTTCCGTAGGGAGGAACTGGATGAAAAGTATTACCTGCCGAAAAAGAGCGGATTTCTGGTTCCTTATTTAGAGGGATTAAAATTGGATCTGGAAACACGCGTGTTGCCATAACACACGCAACGTTACTGTTCACTCCGTTTACAGTAACACGCTTCGCGATGCACAGAAATCATGCTTTGCATGATTTCGCGCCGC
>OHUI01000503.1_pt1 | contig 20386 bp, 15 predicted proteins | sample 1579231 | NCBI WGS metagenome assembly OHUI01 (sample SAMEA3882509, study PRJEB24775) | human gut metagenome | biome: human-associated habitat; feature: intestine environment; material: feces | place: Netherlands | collected 2009/2010 | reverse complement strand
AGCATCTTCTTCATTTCCGTATTCGTATATTTTTTCTCTGTCCAGCCACACTTCTGCAATGGTGTGTGTGGTTTTAAATAAGATTGATCTGGGATCATCGAAGTCTTCGGGCAGAGCAATATTCTCTGATTTGATTTCTCCATCTGTCAGTTTTTTTGTTTCAAACCTAATCGTATTATCCCAGAGCAATTTTTCCCTGGCTGTACTCTGACTGAATATCCAACCTGAAAAACCAATTGCAAACAATCCAAATACGAACAGGGTAATCCATAGTTTCTTTTCTATTTTCATAGTTTCTCCCTACTATATAAAATAGCACTGTTCACTAAGTGCACAATGATCACCTTGTGCTGCAATTCTGTGCAAAATTTACCCGCACAGAATATTACCTGTAAACAATGACTCACAACTCATCAAAAGATATACATAGACAGCATATCAAACCCATTTAGCTTTTTCAAGGTTTTGACAGATTTTGTTAAAACCTTTTTATTTGAGGGCAAAAAAATATCTGACGGGGCAATTCTGCCCTGTGCCAGATATTTTCTTCGTTTCTGTCAGCTTATGTGTCTGCCGATTCTCCGGTAATCACGCTCATATTAATGTATGCGACTTCCCTTATGCAAATTTCTCATCCAGATATTCTTTCAGGATTCCCAGATTTTCATCACTGTACAGCTGATCTGCCGCATGCTTATAATTATGAAAAAGCTTAAATTCCACCTTATCTGTCCCAACAATTCTTGTAAGCAGTGCATTCAGTCTCTCAGACTGCAGATACGGAACATCTAAATCCGCATCACCATGCCAGATCAATATATCCGGACTATTTTCCTTCGTAAGATTTTTCTCAATATAATACAATGGACTATAGTTGTTTTTCTCATCCTCAGTAAGAGCTTTTACATCCTTGCGCATCCAATAAGATTCCACATCCTCGTAGCCGGTATCTTTAATTGCCCCCTGAAGCCACAGGCTGGCCACCCAGCGGACAATTTTTGGAATCCTCAGCTCCCTGTAATCATCTTCCATAGTTCCGAATTCCATACAGCCGTAATAGTCCAGAATCACCTGAACTTCACTGGAAACAGGATGGTTCTCATCTTCTCCGATAAATGGAACACTATTAAATTCCTCATCATTGGAAGCGCCACAGATCACTGATAAATACCCCCCAGCTGACTCTCCCCAGATTGCGAAACGCTCCGGATCGTATCCATATTTCTCTGCATTTGCACGAAGAAAACGGATCGCTGATTTCACATCTTCCACTCCTGCCGGAAAGGCTGCTTCCTGGGCAAGACGATAGTTAACGGATGCACATGCATATCCATGATCGCGGAAATAGCGGTACATCAGCTGCGCCTGACGGGACTGGCTGTCATTGTATACGAAGCCGCCCCCATGTACCAATATGATCAACGGCATAGGTTCTTCACTGTCCGGCACATACAGATCCAGATAATCATTTTCGGAAGCCTCAGAATATGGCAGCTTCTCATAAGCTTTTCCACCATTCCATTTGGAAGAATCATCCAATTTCACTGATGGAGAGTATACATTATAAAAAACCACACGAACAGCTTCATGATTGTAACCGAGAATACCAACTATAGCAGCAAGACAGATTCCACCTATGATAAAACCTTTTTTCTTCATTTTTTCAACCTCTTTTCCACCTTAAATCATAAGTCTTTCACTTCATTCACATGGAATTTCCACCACATAAAACCGTTCTTCATCTGCCACGGTAACCTTCACCGGTCCGTTTCCATCTGCCTGTACAACTGCCATTGCCTCACCATAATAAGTCGCCACAGTATGGTCAGTATAATTCCCTTTTACATAAGGAGCCGGGCTTCCGAGTCCCTTCAGGACACCATTTTCTACTGTTACTTTTATGTTATGTTTCTCCATTGGTTTCCAGATTCCCTTGCTATCTGTGTATTGCAGTTGAATAAATGCAAGGCCCTCCGGTTTCACGGTTTTCTCCTCTGGGCGCACCTGAAGAACCGTTTCTTTTCCTGCTGTATGTAATGAATAACGGTTGATTTCTCTTCCGTTTTCATCGTAAGAAACCGCCGTTATCTCCCCATTCTGATAGGTGATATTAAAGTTTGCACGGCATTTTTTCACTTTCTTTTTACCAGCACTTTTGCCATTGATAAACAGCTCAACCTGTGCAGCCCTTGCATAAACTTCTACCTTCGCCGGTTCTCCGTTACAGCCATCCCATGCCCAGCTTTCCAGAGCCTTTGTCAGCTGCCAGCCGGTAAGACGAAGCTTTTCTTTCTGGTAAACAGGATCAACTGCAATAAACGGACCTGTCTCTCTTTCAAAAGCAACTCGAGTATATGCAGCCTCTGCACGCGGCTTTCCATTCAGGTCAATTCGACCATTTCCACCTGTCATTCTCGTGGCTGGATCTTCAAATTTATAGTCAGAATACTCTGCTGCACCATCCCCGACTTCTCCGATATAATCCCATCCTGCCCACACAAAATCACCGATAATCCGTTTGTTTTTTTTGGCAATTTCCCAAAAACTATACGCATCCTTACAGAAGGTTTCACTTCCCAGAATCAGACGGTTCGGGTACTTTTTCAGGTCATGTTTGTAGCGGAAAATACCGTAATTATAACCTGCGATATCCATGTTTGCGTAGGCATCCTTCGTCCTTAAATCGCATGGATAAAGGGTGGCACCACACTTCATAAAGTAGTCTCCGACCAGACAGGCAAGAGTATTATAGAACTCGCTTCCTACCGGCTTTTTCTTCTCTTCCGGCTTGGAAGCAGCTGTCTTTTCTGCCTTGTCATCACTATAAACGCCAAGTCCTATGGAGCTTAAGAAATTGAAGAAAATGTTGATCCCACAGGTAACAGGACGGGTGGAATCCAGGCTGTGAAGATAGTTTGTCATATCACCGGTAAGGGCAATTCCCTTCTTCTGAGCGGTCTCTGCAACCTCATTTCCTGTAGAGTACATGATCACACTTGGATGATTATAATCCTTGTCAACCATGTCTTTTAAATCCTGTTTCCACCAGTCAGCAAGCTGTCCGGCATAATCATATTTAGTCTTATGAATGTACCACACATCTACATATTCATCCATCATCAGCATTCCCACACGGTCACAGGCATCCAGAAGTGCCTTAGAGCAAGGATAATGTGCAGAGCGGACTGCATTGTATCCATTTTCTTTGAGAATACGCATTTTACGTTCTTCTGCTTCCGGATACGTACATGCACCAAGCACGCCATTATCGTGATGAAAGCATGCACCGCGAAGAATCACACGCTCTCCGTTAATGGTCATTCCTACCTGAGGATTCCAGATCAATTCACGGATTCCGAAAGTTTCAGTTACTTCGTCTTCACCGAAAATTGCTTTACAGGTATAGAGATTCGGGTGCTCTGTATCCCAGAGCTTTGCGTTTGGAACATCCAGCTGGAAGATGGCCTGGTATGCTGCTTCCTGATTATTTTTTTCTGCTTCCACCTGCACCAATTCACTCTTCTGACCATTTTTTCCAGTCTGTACTGATTCATTTGGCTGCATGTTTTTATTATCTGATGATATTATTTTGTCATTGTTTACATTTCCTATTTTTGTACTTTCACCAATTACTCTAAGTACTTTAGAGCCCTCAAACTCAATCTTCAGGGAAACCTCTCCCGGCGAAGAAGTTTTCACAACGACCTCAATTCTCGCCGGATCATAGCTTAAGGTACGGATTTTCACACCGTTTACCGGAATATGTTTTTCTTCCCCAACATACAGATAAGCCGGACGGTAAATACCGGTTCCTGAATACCAGCGGCTGTTTGGCTGGTCAGCATTGCGCGCAATGACTTTGATCTCATTCTCTTTTCCATACTGGAAAAAGCCCTCTGTATCCACATAAAAATTGGTATAACCATAAGGACGGTAAGCCGCCTTTTTCCCATTTATGTAAACTTCACCATTGTGGTAAATACCCTCAAATTCAATGAGGACTTTCTTACCTTTATACTCCTCTGGCACAAAGAAATTCTTGGTATATTCGTAATCTCCACCAATATACCATCCAATATTTCCCTCGCCGGTACTCTCCTGAGTACGCGGCTCACTCAGCATTGCGTCATGTGGCAAAGTCACCGGATAAGCTTCCTCATCCCTGGTAAGACACCTGCATATCCAATCCTTGTTAAAATCAATTTTCTGCATACAGTAAACTGCTCCTTTCTGAAATCTCTGTCCTTAAACCAACTACCTTTTCGGCATTCTCGTTCTGTTGACAGTTTACTGCTTTTTCCTATCTCTGTGGAAGAATTAGCGTGAACAGTCCTTTTTTTAGCGCTAATAACAGCCCACAGAACTTTATAAATCAAGTCTGTGAGCTGTCTTCTCTACCTTCAGCTCGTTCCCATCCCACACAATATGTACCTGTCCCTCAGCAACAGGCAATGTACAATCAAAGCTGTCGAAAAACTCAGTATGCGGTTCTACCACAAATTCTTTTCCGCCGACTCCAGTAAATTTCAGCCCCATGAAATACTTCGCCAGAAAATAGATCGGGCTTGCAGCCCAGGCATGGCAGAGACTTTTTCCAAAGCGGTCGCCGTACATATCGTACTGAGTTTCTACTGGTGCCTCCGGGTCAAACTCTTCCCAGAAGGTAACTGCACCGCGGTCCAGCATACCGCCCCAGTAATTGCGAATCTTATTTAGTACAAATTCCAGATTTCCGGTCTGGCAGAGCATATCCAGTTCAAAGAAGTTGAAATACGGAGTTGTAATTGCCGGAATTGCATCATTCTTAATTACATTTGCCAGAATTTTCTCCTGCTCTTCTTGTGTTGCAATGTGAAAAAGAATTGCAAAAATATTGGCATGACGGGTCACATTTCTCTTACCGGATTCAAAGGAATCAATAAATGCGCCTTTCTCCTGATCCCAGTATAATTTACGGATCTGCCCGATCAGTTTCTCATATTTCTCCATGTATTCCGGATTTTCTTCTCCAAGAGCCGCACTCACTTTCGCCATGGTCTGCCAGCATGCTGCGAACAGCATCTGCTCTGCACAAAGGGCACCAGTCTTATCCATGTCAGCCCAGTCAATGTAGATCCAGTCATTTTCACGACCTACAAGAAATCCGTTTTCATCCAGCTGACCCTCACAGAACTCCATAAGGGAGCACATTTTCGGATAAACCTGGCGGACAAATTCCAGGTCACCATATGCCTCATAATGATAAAGCACGCCCAGGATCCAGAACAGGGAATAGTCCATGATGGTATTGATATGTCTTGTCATAGGATCATTTCCACGTAGTGCTAAAAGAGTTCTCTGGTCAATATCAGGATCTGCCAGCAGATACTGATTTACAAAAAAGCTCTGGTAGGCGTCTCCAGACCAGATCCATTTGTCACGTTTCACCCCATCCAGGAAAAAGATACCGCTGCAAAGACGGAAGGTATGCTCCGCCACCTCCCAGATTTTATTTAGTTTCTCATCATTACACTTAAAGGAAGCGCGTTTCGGGAAATCTACATACTGATAGAATGCTGTGATTTCCACATCTTCGGCTTTGCAATTCGGAATGAATGCAAAACGGACTGCACAGCATGGGCATCGATTTGTAACCGGATTCGGCTGCCAGCTGTAGTAGCAGTGCTCAAGGTCAAGAGCTTCGTCCTCAGATTCACCGCAAAAAACCTCTAAATCCTCATCTTCGCTTGTACTGTCAACACAATTACTGCGTTTACTTTTCACATAAACCGCCGCCGTCAGTTCCGTCTCAAACTCTGCCAGCACGCCACCGTTTATCTCGCTGATTTTCACCGGCTTGCACTCTTTTTCTGTATATTCCCACACAGTAGGATTCTGTCCCGGCTTGGTAAAATACTTACACACTCCAACCGGCACTAATGGCTGGGAATAATCCTCTGCCTTCCATGTTTTATCAGAATGGATCACCTCACCCTGCACATAAGCGCAAGGAAATGCCTCCACACAGCCTGCATGAATAGAGATCCGCACCTTTCCAGGTGCTACTGTAATCTTCTTTCCAAATGGATATTTCTTCTCCCCATTCTCCCTGGTTACAAGCACATGACCAATCGCATTGGAAAATACAGTAAAACTGGTCTCCTGCTCCAATTCATAAGTCCGGCGGAAAGCCACACGGTTGCGGAAGCCCTCACTCTTCCAAAATGCCGGCCATCCAAAACCTCTCTCCACACGGCTGAAATTCTGCTTCATGGCATGATATAATTCAAAATCTCCCGGATACCAGATCCAAAATGTATGTTCCATTTCTGTTTTCCTCCCGTAAATTATTGCTGTTCACAATCTTTGAACAATAACCAATTCTCATTTCTTGTAAATCTACTCATAATTTAACTATAGTATAAAATGAATTTCTCCAGGAGTCCACAACATCCCACGTTTAAAAAGCTACAGATTACGCTTTCGTATCTGGTTACGGCTGGTGAATTAAACAAAGAAAGCGCAGCTTAAAAACAAACTTTTAAGTCGCACCTTTTTTGTTTACATCATTACATAAAAAATGAAAACCATATATTGCCAGAAACATGGGATTACCATAACCAGCGTCATCGATGGAACCCTTTTCAAATTCATGAATACCGTGGATGTCAGCGCCAGTGACCACTGGTTTCATCTGAAAATATTGATTCCAATACCAGATTCGTCCACTGCTACCGCTTCAAATAACAATAAAAAAAACAGCAGGAGTTCATTCTAACAAACGAACGCCTGCTGTCTTCTTGTTAAAATTAATTTCTGTAATGCTTCTACCCAACAGTTCCTACAACACAAACCCAGTTGTATTCTTCCCATGCGCCTGAATATCCAGACAGCAATCTGCCACATGCTCCTGATTCAAGTCCAGAGAATAGTTCACTTTCATGGCAATTTGCCCATCACTTTCTTCTAATTCCAGATTCGTCGCTGAAATTCCCATTTCAAGAGTTCCAAACGGGGTGGTATAAAATGCCATATTACGCTTTCCCTGCTCAAAAACCATATGTGTATTTACCTGTCCTTTTTTTCGGACTTCCATTCCCCGGGAAGATATCTTGATATAATTTACAGTAGGGTCTCCCTGCTCATCCAGCATCTCTTCATAACGAAGATAATGGCTTCCATTGCGGAAATAATACTCTCCCGGAACCACAATCTCGATTGGCTCATCACCTTCTGGTGTGTCCATCATATGTAAACCTTTTACGTGAATTAAAACTTCTTTTTCCATTCTTTTTTCCATCTCTTTTTAATATTTCTCAATATCGATTTTCTGTGTTTTCTCTACATCAAAGGGCAAGATTGAATTGGCAAAACCTTTGAATTTCTCTGCCAGATCGCTCACATAGAAACGATATGGGAAATCGGACTGTCCCTGTCCGGTGCTCTGCATATTCTGCTCTTTCAGAAGTCTGCCAAGCTCCAGTGCCGTCTCATACGCCGGGTTCACCAAAGTAACACCCTCTCCCATGATCTGTCCGATGGTAGAACGGAGCAGTGGATAATGGGTACAGCCAAGGATCAGTGTATCAATATCTTTTTCCTGTAATTCCCTCAGATATCTGCTGGCGACTTCCACTGTCACCGGATCATGAGTCCAGCCTTCCTCTACCAACGGTACAAATAAGGGACATGGCTTTCCAATCACTGTAATCTCCGGATCGATCTTTTTCAGAACCTCCGCGTGGATTCCACTTCCAACAGTACCTTCTGTACCGATGATTCCCACCCGTTTATTTCTGGTAACCTGCGCAGCTACCTTGGCACCGGCTTCAATCACTCCAAGAATGGGAATGTCAAATTCTTCCTGAACTGCCTCCAGGGCAAACGCACTGGCTGTATTACAGGCCACCACAATCGCCTTCACCTTCTGCTCTTTCAGGAAACGGATTATCTGACGGGAATATCCTATAATAGTCTCTCTGGATTTGCTGCCATATGGAACTCTGGCAGTATCGCCGAAATACACGATTTTCTCTGCTGGAAGATTCCGCATGATCTCCCTTGCCACAGTAAGTCCGCCAATACCGGAATCAAACACACCAACAGGCGCATCTCTGTCTATTTTCATTTATCTATCTCCAAATTCATAGTCAAGCGATATTTGCAATCTGTATTTCATTTTAACACCAAAGGAGCGGCGGTGCAAGTGCTTGTACTACATCAAAGCGTTAAGTGTATCCACAATCCAGAAATGAAATCTTGGCTCTGCTTTCTGACCGTTCTCCGTCCTCGGTGCTTCCATAAAACAGAACTGGGGATAAATAGTTCCCCACCATGCAAGAAGGTTGGAAGTTTTATTAAAATTTTCACTGCATGGGCAAAGTAATACAGCTGTCAGAAGTGCTGCCGCTATATGATATTTGTTTTTTCTCAGACAAAGCATAAAAGTACCTCCCATATTTTTCTTAACAAAAGTATTCCCTGTCCCAGCCTGGAATAATCACATTCATACCCACTAGTTGCTTATTGCTTTTCATAGCCGCTCTGGAGCCTGTTTGAAAAATCATTCCCGCAATCTGCACGCCCTGGTACTTACCTGATTCGGCTAAAATTTCACTTCCAGTTCCTTTCCATAAATTTTCAGTTCTGGCAATTCAGACAAAGCACCACGTTCATAAAACTCATGATAAACCTCACGAAGCGTTACTGCCTGTCCCGGGCTTCCATTTGGATTATTTTCCAGCAGCCCAAGAAGATACTCTCCCAGAGAAACGTCCTGAGGGCTTACCCAGGCTACTGCTTCAGATGCCGCAGCACAGCGAAACACATAAACATTTTCACCTATAGTCGGCTCCTGCTTCAGATACTCGAGAACCTGCTCCCAACGCCCTCCATCCAACAGACTCTCTCCAAGAACCAGAATTTCCAGATGTCCCATATCCAGATATTTTTCCTGTGTCCGGCTGTATATATTTTCAATCTCACGGAAAGTTTCTCCCTGAATCGACGGAGCAGCATTCCCCTGGTCTTCCCCGTCTTTTTCCTGTCCTGTAGATTTTGGAAGATCCGGAATTCCGTAAGTCAGCAGATATTTCCCCTCTGTAATATCGGCTCCAAGTGCAAGCGGATACATGCGTTTCTCCGGTTCCACACCACCACAGCCGGTTAACAGAAACAATGTACTGACACACGCTGCAGCAAGCTTCTTTTTCCACTTCTTTTTGCCTGTCATAAAAAACATAATCTGAAGCATCAGCATTCCGGGCACAAAAATATATTTCAAATATAATGGAAAACTATTCCGGATTCCCCATCTTTCAATATCCCACACAGCTCCGGCAAAAACCAGAGTGGATATCCACAGCTTTCCAGTTCCCATATCTGCTTTTTCCACAATTAAATGACCATAATGCAGAAAACTTCCAATAGAAAATAAAAGGCTGTATAAAAGAAATCCCATCCAGAGGACATCAAATCTTGCCAATACATTCCCTGGAAGTTCCGCACCTGCCAGAAGCGGCAAAATCGGGCAGCTTTCATATTTCAGGCGCCCCCATCCAAATACGGAAGGAAGCAGCAATTCCGTCAGAATAAGCAAAATTCCCAGGGTAAAAACGGCAAAACTTACAGTTTTCCCTGTATCTTTACTGTTTCCTACACTGTCCAATGCAAAGGGAAGCAGCCCCAATCCGGAAAATGCACATATCACATCGTATCCACTTTCCATAATTTTTCTTCCTGAGAAAGAGGAATTCCATACCATTTCCTGAAAATACTCCCATTTTCCCTGTCCCACAGCCAGGACTAACATAAGCATAACCGCTGCAAGTACCACGCCTCCTGACACTTCTCCCATTCTGCCTCGTCTCTGAATCCTCTTTTGCGTGCCCAGACTGCAAACCAGCAATGTGATCAGACATAGCCATTTTTTTCCTATACCTGTTCCCAGACTAACTGCAACAATTTCTCCCAGAAGATTCAAAAGAAACGCTGCTCCAAGAATACAGTATATTAGAAAAAACAACGCTGCCAGCCGTCCCCACACCACACCGGCTGTTTTGCAGGGCCTGGCAAAAGCATAACGAAGACGGATGAGGAAAATCACATAAAACAGCACAGCTGCAAGGGCTGCTGCAGTCCCTGCCAGCCCACCAAGCCCCAGAGTTTTTCTGTTTTCGAAAAGGCACAATATTAATGGTGCAATAAACGCAATCACAATCTGTCTGTAGAGCTGCCGCTGGGAGATTTGATTATTTTCTGCAAATTTCATTTATTCCTGCTACCTATCCTTCCTGTTTTTATCGCGGATTTTTTGCAGTCTCACTCGCTCATTTTGTCTGGCATATGAAGGGCGCCTCCATCTCTTTTTAAAAGGCACTCTCACAATTTTGCTTCCAGTCCCATTATCCGTACTTTGTTTAACAAAAGGTGTCAGGTATGGGACTCCAAAGCTGAGAAGTCCTGCCAGATGTGATACTGTCAGATATACTCCGGTCACAATTCCAAAAATTCCCAGATATCCTCCCAAAAACAAAAAGAAATATTTAAGCATCCGAAATGCCGAGGCAAATTCTTCATTTGGGATTGCAAGAGAACCAAGCGCCGTAATCGCCACAACCATGACCACGATCGGGCTTACAAGATTCGCTTCCACAGCAGCAGAGCCCACGATCAGCCCTCCCACAATTCCCATAGCATTTCCCAATGCTCCCGGAATCCGTACACCAGCTTCCCGAATCAGTTCAAAGGATAACTCCAGCAGAACAAGCTCCGCAATGCTGGAAAATGGCACGCCTTCTCTTGCCTGGGCAAAGGACAGAAGCATATTCGTAGGAAGAATCTGTGTGTGAAACCGGATCACTGCAAGATAAAGTCCCGGCAGCAACGTAGCAGCTGCCAGTGCCACATAGCGCAGTATTCGAAGAAATGATGCCATTTCAAATCGGTTATACCAGTCCTCGCTGCTTTCCATAAAGCTGTGAAAAACACCTGGCAAAATAAGCGCTGACGGAGAATTATCACAGAGAAGCACTGCTTTTCCATTTAAAATTTCCTGCGCTGCACGATCCGGTCTTTCCGTAGTCTGATACTGCGGAAAAGGGGAAAACCAGGAATCCTCCGTCAGCTGTTCCAGCATTCCGCTGTCCAGGATTCCATCAATTCGAAACTCTCCCAGCCGCTCTTTCACTTTCTCCAGAAATTCCTCCTGCACCAGATCTTCCATGTATACCATCTGGACCAGTGTATGTGATCTCTCCCCAATATAGAATTCCACTACCTTTAATCTGGTATCCCGAAGCCGCTTCCGGATCAGTGCAGAATTTATTTTCACAGAATCAGAGAAGCCTTCCCTGGAACCTCGCAGAACCTTCTCCATCTCCACTTCTGTTACCCCCATGCTTGGATAACCAACACTGGAAATTTTCATGGCCTGGTCAAATCCGTCCATAAAGAAAACCGCATTTCCGGCAAGCAGCCCTGCGAACACCTGCTCCATGTCAGTCAGCTTCTTTACATCCGCAATTCCCAGACTGTTATACTCCACAAATTCCTGCATCTCCCCAGGCGAAATCTCCCAGAAATGCCCCACCATTTTTCCAATGGCAGAGTCCTCCAGCATCATATTGGAAGTCGCTACCTCAATATAGACCATCAGGCAGTCAACCTTCCGCTCATCCCCCAGCCGCATCTTCCGGATCTGAATATCTCCACAATCCGCCAGGAGTTCTCTTATATACCGTTCATTTGCTCGAATATCCTTTGAAATCATAACAATATTATCATTTTTATCCAACACTGCTCCTCTTTTCCATTTTCAGGCAACAAAAGAAAATCCTGCTTGCAGGATTCTCCGCCTGCGGCGGGTCGCTTCGGACGACAGCTTTCATTTCGCCGCAGTGCGATCCTACCGGTAGGGCTTTTTGTGTAATAGGGAATTCCAACGAAATTTCCTATTACACAAAAAAAGACACTGGTTATCTCTCCCAGTATCTCCCATAAAAACAATTATATTCATTTTCTCTCAACTTTCCAGAAGGAGGAACGCGGGCAGAATGTGCCCGCTCCGCTCCCAGAAAACCACTCAGTTTACTCTTCTGCCCGAATCGCCTGAATAATTCCCATCCGCTGATTCTCCAGATGTTCAAAAGACAGCTCCTGTGCCGCTTTCACGTCCCGTTCCTTAAGCGCCCTGGTAATTTTCTCATGCTCTTTCACCAGACGGTTTCTGGACTCATCCTCTTTCAGATATTCTACACGATATCTGTAGATCTGCTCGCGAAGATTATTCAGAACCTGCATCAGTCTTTTATTATCAGCAGCTTCATAAATTACCTCATGGAAATTCACATCCGCCTCAGCCATCTTTACCAGGTCTCCTTCCGCAGTACTGGTCTGGAAAACCTCAGCCGCCTGCTCCAGCTTCCGGATATCCGCATCTGTCATATTGGCACAGGCCTTCTCAATAGCCATATTTTCCAGAGTGATCCGGACCTCCAGAACGTCATTCAGATCCTTCTCTGTAATATTGGCAACCTGAGCTCCACGTCTCGGGACCATCACAACCAGCCCTTCCAGTTCCAGCTTACGCATGGCTTCCCGGATAGGAGTTCTGCTCACTCCAAGCTTCTCCGCCAGGGCAATCTCCATAAGTCTTTCTCCTGGCTTCAGTTCTCCCTTCAGGATTGCCTGACGCAATGTGTTAAAAACAACCTCCCTAAGTGGAAGATACTCATCCATATGCACTGTAAAATCACTTGTCATTTGTATTTCCCTCCGCTAAAAAACATCTGTGGCAAAAACAGTCTTCGCAAGTCTGCTCTCCCTGAGAACAGCTGCTGCCCGCTCCATTTTCTCCTTATCATCAAAAATGCCAAATACAGTAGGACCACTTCCGCTCATCATGGCCTTACGTGCCCCGTTACTCTCCATCAGATCTTTGATTTCCTGGATCACAGGATATTTGCTGATAATTCCCGGTTCAAATACATTTCCCATTCTGGAAATCATTCCATCAAGATCACCATTTCTGACAGCTGTCACCATACCGTCGATATCCGGATGAACCACAGCAGGATCGTCTAGTTTCAGGTTCTCATAAGCAGTCTTGGTTGAAACATTTACTCCTGGTTTTCCCACCAGCACATAGCAGTGAGGTACTCTGGGAAGTCTGGTCAGCTTCTCTCCGATTCCCTCTGCAAGAGCAGTTCCGCGCATCACACAATACGGAACATCAGCTCCAACCTTCACAGCACGCTTCATCAGCTCCTCCTCAGAAAGTCCCAGTCCAAACAGGCGGTTCACACCAACAAAAGCGGCTGCAGCATCAGAGCTTCCACCAGCCATGCCGGCTGCTACCGGGATAAACTTCTCCAGATTCATGGTAAGCCCCTCTTTTATATCAAACTCATCCATTAACATTTTCGCTGCTTTATATACAAGATTCCGCTCGTCAGTAGGAACGTAAGGAATGTTTGTGGTAAGGACAATTCCCGGTTCCTTTTTTTTCTCAATTTCAAGCACGTCATACATCTGTATGGTCTGCATGATCATACGGACTTCGTGATATCCGTCATCACGTTTTCCAACCACGTCAAGTCCCAGATTTATCTTTGCAAGTGCACGTAAACGCATAATTTCCTCCGCTTGTAGCTGCCGCTCACATTAAACCTCTGACAGGTTATCTCCTATAAGCAGCAGTTTCTTTGTACTTTGTATACAATTTATCAATGCTTTTATTGTAAAATATTTTTGTATTTTTTTCAATACATTTATGCGAGGAAATTTCTCATTCTATATATATCGTTACTGTCCACACCGTGACCAGAGCATGTTTGAAAAGGTTTTCTCCAATATATGCAGCAAACAGAAAGCAACCTTACCCTTCCACCTTCTTCACCAACAGCAGCGGCATTCCAGGCACAACTCTGTCCTCTTCCAGTTCATTCAGCTCACAGATTTCCTCCACTGTAGTATAAAATCTTTTCGCAATATCCCACATAGAATCCCCATTTTTCATCACATACACCGTGATTCCCGGCATTGCCTGGATTTTCTCCATATCAAGGGGACGCTCCTCCACTTTGCTTATGATCATCCGGTTTTCACACTGAAGCACCAGCACATTGAGACTGATCACAGCCTTCACTTCAATCTCATTGCTGTCGATCATAGACGTTGACAGCTGTTCCAGATCTGCCTGCAGAAAAAAGATACTGTCCTCGTTGATCCCGTTTGCCTCAATTATATGGGAAAAAGGGATCATTCCATCAACAGAATAGAATGGCATTTCATCATTTCCTGTAATATACAGAATTTTCATAAATACAATTCCATCAGCCTGGATTCCATTTTCTACAATTTTCGTTTTCTCAACCTTTACACGTCCCTGGCTGTGACAGATCTGCAGGATTTTCCCCTGGCTTTCCTTCAGTTCAATACGGTCAGATACGCGGCATTTGGAGTCATTCCGTACCAGGAGGCTTTCCAGACACATCTCTTTTCCCTGAGGAATGCATTCTTTCAAAGGCGAGTACACATCCAGAATCAGGTCATGCTCTTCTTCGCGGTAAAGCTTCATGTCCAGTTCCAGCACCGTGTCTACACTCATTACCCGTTCTTCCCCATCGGAATCCGGTTTTACTTCAATGCTCTGATGCATAACGGAAAAGCCAATATTTGGAATCATCTCTCCCATACAACCAGTACACTCCACTTCCGTATTAAACGGAAGCACATACTCTGCCCACTGAAGCGGATTTTCCTCATCTTCTCCCGAATACAGGACAAAAACTGACAGCTCCCCTCTTGCCTTCACCACATTATCCTCTGGACGCAGATCCATTCCACGGACATCAATGGTATACCACAAAAGCTGTTCAATGTTCGGTTTATTGGACACTAAAGTCACTTCATCCTTAATCCGCATAGTGTCCTTTTTATGTACCATAAGACTCATTAAACGGACTTTCTTCCTTTTTACTGAAATTCCCTCCTCACTGATTTCCACCGGAAGCTGAATCCCTGCCATTTCATCTACCACTGCATAAAAGGTGACAATTGCTTTTATGTTTAGTTTTCGGGAATGAATCATGTGCACGCTGAGATCCTCAATCTCCCACTTCAGGCACATTTTATCCCCACTTGCAATCCCTTCCAGGTTCAAAGTCTCATCAAAAGGCAGTTTTGCCCCCAGACTGCTCACCTTCTGGTTTTCTTCCCCCACATAGAGAATATCCACGTTCAGGTTTCCGCTGATAAATGCCTTGCCCTCGCTGAGACGCACTTCATCCATGGAAATGTCACCCTTGCTCTGGATCAGTCGTCCCACATCCGGCTTTGCATCTGGTACATTATAATCTGTATCAAACGTCACCTGGCTGGCTGCACGGCTTTTTATCTGAAGCATCTGCACACTTTCTTTTCTTAATTCCACGATTTTCCACTCCTTTTTGGCAATCTGCTATGTCAAATTTCAATAAATAATTGTTGCGCCCATCTTATAACATGCTCTAGCTTTTCACTCAAATATGACCGGCTCCTTTCGATACTCCGTTTTCACTACAATATAAGGATAAGACGGCGGGCTGAGTACCGCCTTCCCAGCGGATGGACCGATCAGCTGCGTCCGGAAAAAAACTGCCTGGGAGGTGACGCCCAGTTCTTCCACGGAAATGCTGTAGCCACCGCTCATCTGCTGCCCATATCCTTTTATAAGAAACAGATCCTTTTCACTTTGGTAGGTCAGCTGAAATTCATTCGCCTTTTTCTCCTGTATCAAGGCAGCCAGTTCTGCTGGCAAATCTTCATTTTTCACAATGGAATATTCCAAAGGTTTCCGCGGCTCCTCCTCAATGCGGATAAAATTGCATCCACTGATCAAAAGCAGTGACCACAAAATTACTCCCAGAAGAACTGCTTTTGTTTTTTTCATTCTGCCACCTCAGATGTCTCATTGCTGTTCATCTGATGCTCAGCCTTTAAACACAGCAAACAGCAATCTCCATTTATTTTATTGTATGAGGAATAAAAAGATTTATTGCAAGAATTTTTCAAATTACATATAATAGACATAAACAATATGCCAAAACATGCTTCCTACGCATGAGGCACAGATCAAAGAAAGGAAAATCATATGATTCGTTTTATTTTATGCGTGATCGTAGTGGTTGGATTCCTGATTCTTTCCATTCCCATCCTTCTGATAGAGTGGATCATTGGAAAATTCAATCCTATGGCGAAAGAAATCAGTTCTCTTCGGATTGTCCAGGCTGTTTTCCGGTTCATCCTGTGGGTGGCAGGTGTGAAACTGACGGTTATTGGAGAAGAGAATGTGCCAACTGATGTGCCGGTTCTCTACATCGGAAATCATCGAAGCTTCTTCGATGTGCCACTCACTTATCCCCGATGTCCAATCCGTACCGGTTACATAGCCAAGAAAGAGATGGAAAAGGTTCCTCTGCTTTCTACCTGGATGAAACGTCTTCACTGCCTGTTTCTTAACCGTAATGACCTGAAGCAGGGACTGAAAACCATTCTCACTGCTATTGAGAAAGTGAAATCCGGCATTTCCATCTGCATTTTCCCAGAGGGTACACGAAACAAAAATGAAGATGAACTGGACATGCTTCCATTCCATGAGGGCAGCTTCAAAATTGCCGCAAAGACAAACTGTCCGATCATCCCGATGGCGATCAGCGGCTCCGCTGATATCTGGGAAAACCATTTTCCAAGAGTTAAGAAAACCCACGTTATCCTGGAATATGGCAAACCAATCTACATAGACCAGCTGGAAAAAGAAGACAAAAAACATCTGGGTGCTTATACTCAGAATATCATTCATGAAATGCTGGTAAAAAATAAAGCGCAGTTATAAACCAATGCAGGACAGACATTTAATCTGTCCTGCTTGTTATTTTCAGCGCCTTCCTAAAAAATCATTCTTACTTTTTTCCCAGCTGTTTTCTTCTTACTTCCTTCGGCGATTCCCCATAAGCTTCCTTAAATTTCCGCAAAAAACCTTTGTAATTGGTAATCCCGTTTTTATCCAGAAGAAATGTTATATTTTTATCTGTCTCCAGAAGATCTGTGTGGAAATGCTCCATGCGGATCTGATTTACATAAGCCAGGAAGGTCTGTCCTGTATATTTGCGAAAAAGACGACAGAAATGCTCTGGTGTAATGGACAAAAGCCCAGCAGCATCGGCAAGGGAAATTCTTTCCCCATAATGTTCCCGGACAAATTCCATGCATAACTTCATCCGCTCCAAGTCTCGCAGAGTGCCGTGAGCGGTTTCTGTATCTTCCTCACTCCTGATTCCTTCTGTATAAAGAAAATAAAGTAAACGGTAAACAGCAGAAAGCACCAGAAGATGATAGCCTTCTTTTTTTTCTTCATAAAAGCCTGCAATTTTCCGAAATACGTCTCTCAACTGATCATACAGATCATCAGCCCGATTTGTAGACTTTCGATTCTCCCTCATCTCAACAAGTCCCTTTCCCTGCACATTCTCCAGTTGTTCTCCCTGAACACATGCGTCAGCTGATTTCGACCTTATAAACTCCTGAAATTTCAGTCCCTCCCACTTTGCAGAAATTCTTTCCAGATGAACCGGCGGGATCTGTAAAAGATAATACCTGGCATCCTCATGCGTGTGGGTATAATGGATATCATTGGAATTTACCAGAAAAATATCCCCTTTTTTCAACTCATAACTCACATCATTAATAGATGCTGTAATCTCGCCGCCAAGCACATAAATAATTTCCAAATGCTCATGCCAGTGCGCCGGTAACAGTTCATCCCAGGTATTTACATATGTAAAGTGGATTTTCCCCAAATGATCATCCAGCACGTTTTCATATTCCGCTCTCATAGTATGCCTCACCTTCTTTTTTCACTCAAATTTCCCGACTTCCATAATACGCAACACTTATGCTGCAGGTTTAAAATCAAAATACAACATTTATGCTACAGGTTCAAAATCAAAATATACCATTTATTCTTTATGATAATATATATCATAGAATAAATTATCAAATTTGATAATTACATGATATTGTTTTTCAAATAAACAATAAAAAAGGATATATTGTTTCGTGAAAAACATCTTTTCAAAATTATTGGTGTGTTAATGATTGGCAAACCATTTAATTCAATTAATATGCTGCACTTATTCTATTTTCTATGTTTATATCAACATAAAACTCAAATAACTGACTAATTCAGTGAAATACTAATGTGACATCACTGACATTTCATTTTATTTGATGTGAATCATATTAGTTCTTTATAAAGCGTTCCCTACATACTGCGAAAACGCTGGTATCTTGCCTCAACTCTCTCTTTTTCTGTCATTTCCTTGCTGTTTTCTAAAAATGCGGAGATATTTTCTTCTAAATTATCAAATACATTCATCATTGAATCTAATGTATAGGATTCCGGCTCTGAAATAATTTTTTCAACAAAACCTGCTTTGTATAAATCATAAGAAGTCAGTTTCATTGCTTTGGCTGCGCGGGCTGCCTGACTGCCATCTTTCCATAAAATGGCCGCATAGCCTTCTGGAGAAAGAATAGAATAAACTGCATTTTCAAGAATCCAGACTTCATCGGCTACTGCCATGGCAAGCGCACCGCCGCTGCCGCCTTCTCCGATTAAGACGGAAAGAATTGGGGTCTCTAAGGAAGACATTTCATAGAGATTTCTGGCGATCGCCTCTCCCTGGCCTCGTTCCTCGGCTTCCATTCCACAGAAAGCTCCCGGTGTATCGACAAAACAGATGATTGGACGGTGGAACTTTTCGGCCTGCTTCATAAGACGAAGTGCTTTACGATAGCCTTCTGGCTCCGGCATCCCAAAGTTACGCTCAATATTTTCTGAGGTACTTTTTCCTTTCATCTGCGCGATAACGGTTACCGGCTGTCCCTGAAAATAAGCAATACCTCCGCAGATGGCGGCATCATCGCCAAAGTTTCTGTCTCCGTGGAATTCGATAAATTCTTCGAATAATCCGCTGATATAATCTTCACCAACTGGGCGGTCTTTTTCACGAGAAGTCAGGACGCGCTCCCAGGCTGTTTTTTCTGATGCACGTTTCTTTTGTGTTGCGGAAAGTTTTTGTTTGCGGGAGTTTTTCACTATTTTAACTGTCTGACCTACTTCCTGTTCTGATGCCACTGTAATATCACCATCATTGAAGACTGCATTATTGCCTGTATTCTCCGCTACCCCTTCTGCTGTTAAACGGTGCATTGTAAGAATCTTCTCCAACACCGTTTTCATATCTTTTCTCTCAACGATTTTATCAATAAAACCGTGTTTTAAGAGAAATTCTGAACGCTGGAATCCTTTCGGCAGCTTCTTGTGAATGGTCTGCTCGATAACTCGCGGGCCTGCAAATCCGATGAGTGCCTTTGGCTCTGCTAAAATGATATCGCCAAGCATAGCAAAACTTGCGGTAACGCCGCCTGTTGTCGGATCTGTGAGAACTGTAATGTAAAGTAAGCCTGCCTCTGAATGTTTAGCTATAGCAGCACTAACCTTAGCCATCTGCATAAGAGAGGTCATACCTTCCTGCATTCTCGCACCACCAGAGCAGGTGAAAATAATGACAGGAAGTTTTTCTTTTGTCGCGCGTTCTACACCTCTTGCAATTTTTTCACCAACGACTTCACCCATACTTGCCATAAGGAATCGTCCATCCATGACCATAAGAGCAACTTCATTTGCTCCGATGCGAGCTTTTCCTGTGATGACTGCCTCATCTAACTTTGTTTTTTCCTGCAGGGATTTGATTCTGTCTGGATACCCAATCATATGGAGAGGATTCTCTGTTGTAAGCCCGGTATCCCATTCTTCAAAAGAATCCTTTTCTGTTAAAAATGCAATCCTTTTCTGGGCTGGCATACGAAGGTAGCCTCCGCACTTTGGACAAATATAATATGCATCCCGCACTTCCTGTACGAGAATCGGTTTTTTACATCTGCTGCAGCGGCATAATAAGCCATCCGGAACAGTTGTGGTGCTTTCTCTTTTTTTCAAAGCCGTTTTTGTTTTTTTAAAAACATGATCCAGATTCACTTGCTTTCTCCATTCCTGCGTTCCAGAAATTCAATGTCCGTTTTTCCCTGCCGGAACTCTTCATTCTCCAGAAGCTCATACAAAAAATCTACATTTGTATCTACGCCCTCTATGATCACTTCTCCCAGGGCACTGTGAAGCTTTTCAATTGCCTCCCGGCGGCTTTTCGCCCATACACTGATCTTTGCGATCATTGCATCATAAAACGGCGGAATCGTATAACCACTGTAAATGGCAGAGTCAACACGGACACCCTTTCCTCCCGGCAAATGCAGCCCCGTAACCGTTCCCGGGCATGGTGCAAATCCTGCGTTCGGATTTTGAGCA
>OHUI01000488.1_pt1 | contig 20930 bp, 15 predicted proteins | sample 1579231 | NCBI WGS metagenome assembly OHUI01 (sample SAMEA3882509, study PRJEB24775) | human gut metagenome | biome: human-associated habitat; feature: intestine environment; material: feces | place: Netherlands | collected 2009/2010 | reverse complement strand
ATAGCTGTAAGATTGTGTTGTACTACCATAATAATTTACCTCCTTGTATTACTGCCCAATTCCTTTTGCGGCAGTGTGCGTATCTGTATTGTTATTGAGAAATCCTTTTCTCCCAGATACTTGTTGTTAGTTTTTATAGTAACCGGAGTAGGAGCTTCCCTGTCGGGCCCTGACAGAGCCGCTCTTCCTCCGGTTATTACCGTATGAAATTATTTGTCCGCATTTCCCTTTGTGATGATCACGTTGGATTTTTTGCGATACTTCTCCGGGTGCTCTTCTTCCGCATAATATTTAGGAAGCTTCGCTCTCTCCTCCGGATCTGTGATCTGGTTCTCTAATACCGTGCTTCGCACGATGTTCACCTCTTTCGGTGCATCGATCATGATGCGGAGATGATTCTTGGTTCCTCCCAGGAACACGATCTTGATATTGTCATTGATCATCAGGTATTCTTCCGGACTAACGGTCAGACGCAGCATAATTGATAACCTCCCTGTTTTTATTCAGCCTTCCTTGCCTGCTGGTTTGCACTGATGCAACATTTTATTATGGAATGTTGCATTTTCCTAATTCATTTATTCCATCAAGGAGGCCATTATGAGCACGACACAACCTATCCGCAGCAAACAGCTTCTACACGATTTCAAAGAGTACTACCTTACCAAACAGCCCAACTCCCGGAATTACACTCTCATCCTGATCGGTCTGAACACCGCTCTCCGCATCAACGACATCCTTCATCTCACCTGGGGAGATGTCTATTGCACAGAACACAGCCGCTTTTACACCCATCTCCTGATCACGGAGAAAAAAACGGAAAAAGAAACCAGAATCCTGATCAACAGAGAACTTCAGGAAACATTACTGTCCTACCGAAAAACACAGACTTCCATAGCCGACACAGACTACCTCTTCCCCAGTCCCAGAAAAGCTGATTCCCCGCTCTCCCGATACCAGGCCTACCGCATTGTCCGTAAGGCTGCAGAAGCCGTAGGGATCGAAGATGTGATCCGGTGCCATTCCCTGCGGAAGACCTTCGGCTACCATGCATGGAAAATGGGAACACCACCCGCATTGCTGATGGAAATCTACAATCATTCTTCTTTTCAGATCACAAAACATTATCTGGGAATTGAACAGGATGACAAAGATGCCGTATTTCGTGACATACAGCTATGACATGCGGCTTCTGTAATTGCTATAGTGATATGAAAATAACGCATTAACGATTTTTATAAAAAAGGCTAAAGTTTTCCCATGGTCAGCCGAAATATGTAGTGCAAGACAAAATGCAACATTCCATAATAGAATGTTGCATTTTCTATTTTAATCTATTCATTTCTGTGGTATTCTTTTAAAGACTGCATATCGCTTTTTTTCGACAAATATTTCTCTTTTATTGAAACATATACAGTCAGAATCAGGAGTACACATGAAAAGCTTTATATGTCAAATATTCTATAAGCAGCGGGCGGCATTCGAGCAAAGCTGCGCTTCCAGGGGCAAAGAGTATCCTCTTCCGGAAGACGTTTTCCTACAATCGGATATTTTCTATGACGAGAAGCATGTTCCGGCACATCGTCTGGATGTCTACCGTCCCAGGGGACGGAACGGAGAGATTCTTCCGGTCATCGTCAACGTACATGGCGGAGGCCTCCTCATGGGGAACAAGGAGTTCAACCGTCCCTTTTGTGCCTCCCTTTGTGAGGCGGGGTATTTGGTATTCAGCATGGAGTACCGGCTGATACCGGACTGTCTTTTCTATGACCAGTTGGCTGATCTGCATCTGGCACTGGATTTTATCCGGGATCATCTGACGGAATACGGCGGTGACATTTCCCACATATATGCCTGCGGCGACAGCGGCGGTGCCTGTCTGCTGACTTATGGAATCGCCATGCAGCGAAGCACTGCACTGGCACAGGCTGCCGGAGTAACCCCTTCTGACCTGCCAGTCCGGGCACTTGGCCTGGTCAGCGGAATGTTCTATACGAACCGCCTGGATCAGATCGGACTTTTCCTCCCCAGATATCTCTACGGCCGGCATTATAAAAAAAGTGCTTTTGCCCCCTATGTATCTCCGGAGCACCCGGACATCGTGACCAGCCTGCCACCCAGTCTCCTGATCACCAGTGACAACGATAATCTTCAGAGTTATACTCTGAATTTTGAAAAGGCTCTGCGCAGACATCAGATGCCCCATAAACTGATCAACTACCCGAAGGATCCCCGCCTGACCCATGCGTTCAGCGCTTTTTACCCGGAGCTTCCGGAAAGCAGGGAAGTGATCCACCATTTGATTCATTTTTTTGAACATACCGGAGAGAACTGTAAAGGAGGATATGTATCATGACATACGACGAAAATGTTTTCAAAGAAAAAGCTAATCGGAAAGCCCGTAAGATCTGGATCGTTTTTGCTGTTTTACTGAGTGCCAATTATGGCTCCGACGCGTCCGGGGGATTATATCCCACCACTTCTTACCTTATTTTTCTGGCATTGTGCTGGCTGCCTCTGATCTTCGGCGAAGTGTTGTTACGTGTAAAAGGCTGGGCAACGGAGCTCTACCGCTACGATCTGGTCATCGGTTACGGTATCTTCTACACTTTTGTCATCTGTACTACAGCTTCCCCGATCGCTTTCACTTATATCCTGCCGGTGACGAGCCTGCTGGTACTGTATAAGAACCGGAAATTCATGATCAACTGCGGTATCGCCAATGCCCTGATCATCGTCGCTGCAGCCGTCTATCGCTATATGCTGGGCTTCAACAGTGCTTCCGATATGAAGAATTACCAGTTACAGCTGTCCTGTATCGTCCTGTGCTACATCTGCTATGTCATGTCCATCCGTCATCTGAATGAATCCGACGGTGCCATGACCGACAGCATCAAGGCTGACCTGCACAGAGTCGTAACCACTGTAGAGCAGGTTAAATCTTCGAGTAATATCATTCTCGATGGCATCACAGTCGTAAGAGAGCTGGCTTCCGAGAATAAGCATGGCTCCGATATCGTCATGCTGGGTATGAATGAGCTGACTGACAACAACAATATGCTGCAGGATCGTACCACCTCATCCACACAGATGACCTCCGATATCCGCGCCCAGGTAGAAAATGTGGTAGCTCTGATCGGAGAAATGATCACGCTCGTCGAAAAAACGCAATCCCATTCCGGCGTCAGCGCAGAAGACCTGAAGAGTCTGGTGAATACCGCTGCTACCATGTCACAGCTGTCTACTGAGCTGGAAAATGTTCTGGAGAATTTCCGTCAGGAATTCGAAATGGTAAAACAGGAGACCGGCACCATAGAGAAGATCACGAATCAGACAAATCTGCTGGCATTAAATGCTTCCATCGAAGCTGCCAGAGCCGGAGAAGCCGGCAAGGGCTTCGCTGTTGTGGCAGATCAGATCCGTACCTTAAGCACCGAGACCCACGCTTCCTCTGATCAGATCAGGGATGCTCTCTCCCGACTGGATGCTACCTCTGCGAAGATGACCTCTTCCATTGAAGAGACATTAAAGCTGATCCAGATCACTCTGGAAAAAGTAACGCAGACCGGAGATAACGTAAATCAGATCGCTTCTGATTCCGTGCAGCTGGGCAATCACATTCAGGTTGTAGATAATGCCATTAAAGAAGTAGAGAACTCCAACACCCAGCTGGTATCCAACATGGAACAGGTATCTAACATCGTGGATACCATCACAACCTGTATCACACACTCCAGCCGGACCAGTGAACGGATGCTCAGCAAGTATCAGGAAACAGCAGACAATATCAATACCATCGAAGATGTCATGGAGAACATGATGTGTGATCTGGGTATCGGTGGTTTCATGGGTATTGAAGACATCAAGCCCGGAATGAAGATCGACTTACAGTTAGCCGGTCAGACGGATGACAAATATCTTGGGGAACTGATCGAGCAACTTCCGGAGGGACTGCTGGTATCCTGTCAGAAGAAGCTGACCGTTAACGGGTCTGCTTCCTGTATGCTGCAGGTCACCGCAGGTAATATCCTGTACTGTTGGGACAAAGCCACCATTTCTCCTGCTCCCGAAAGCGGTGAACATGCTTTCAGGATTACCATTACTACCAGACCCAGGATCAACAATAGACGCAAATACCCTCGTATGGATCTGAATAATACCTGTACTATTAAGTTCAAAAATTCCGATACGGAATATGCGGCTACCATGGAAAATATCAGTGCCAACGGATTCGCTTTCCTGGCTACAGACAAGATATTCACTCAAAGCAAAAATGCAGAAGTCATTATCACGATCCATGATTTTGCTCTGCCGAATCATAATGAGCTGGAAGGTCGCATCATCCGCTGTTCCGACGATAACGGACTGTATATCGTCGGATGCCAGATGCCGGAGGATAATTTCTATATCCTGGAATATGTAGAAAATAACTTAAATAAATAGAATTCCTGTATAAAACCAAGGCACCAAAAATGCCCATTCATATTCAAATGAATGGGCATTTTTAATGTTGTTCTTTACGGTTTCAATAGCCGGGCGATCAGACCCTCGACCTCCTGGAGCTGTTCTTTTGTGCTCTCTTTGTGGCTTTCCTTGCGGTATTTTGACGGAGACATGCCCTTCATGGCATGGAACGCCTTGGTAAATACCAGCGCATCACTATATCCACAGGACAGGGCAATACTCTCAATCGGATAATTGGTGGATTCCAGCAGCTCTCTCGCCTTGGTGATACGGAAGGTGGTGAGGAACTGCTGAGGCGACATTCCCAGATAATTCTGGAACAATGTATATAAATAACTGCGATTGATACACACATAATCCGCCACATCCGTTACCTTGATAGGGTTACAGTAGTTACTCTGGATAAAAGATACCGCTTTTTTCACATACTGGTTCCCCTTATCCTCTTCCTCTCTGGCTACCACACCGGCGCTGTCCGCGATCACAGACAGGAATACTCCCAGCAGTCCGTTCCGGCGCAGATCATCCGCAATTCCAAAGGTATTGTGTTCCATCATATCACGGACAATCGAATACAGCTCCTCTGATTTATCACAGGAAAAAATAGGATGCCTGTCTGACAGTCCCATGCTATGTAAATAATCTTCCGCGCGGCTCCCGGCGAATCCGACCCACAGATAACTCCAGGGATCCTTCGCATCCGACTGATAGAAAGCCAGTTCGTTGGGCTGGATCAGAAATCCGTACCCTGCTTCCAGCCGGTATTCCTTGTCATGGAACCGGAAATGCCCCTTGCCGCTTAAGACATAGTGGATCAGGTAGTGCGGCTTGGATGCCGGTCCGAAGCTGTGCAGTGCTTCCGTCTGAGAGCACCCGCAGCAATTCACATACAGACTTCCTGTTTTGTCATTGATAAAGTCCAGCTTAAATGCTTTTTCCATGGCAATTCCTATCCTTTCCCATCGGTCAATTCACTATAATCCCGCCGTCCTCATCAAACGCCACACAAAAAGCACTGCTGTATTCGTTCATACGCTGCAGGATCCTCTGCTTATCCTCCCCCGTTGCCGGCGTCGGTCGGAAATCATTCCTTGTTTTGACAGAACTTACCATACAGGGAATGATCCGGGCGTTCTGATCCTCCACCTTTTCCCCGTTCTCAAAAGTAAAGGTCTGCTGGAAGATCATGGTGTCCTTGTCCTCCGGATTCCGGTTGGCTCCGAAGCAGAAATTTGCCAGACTGTAGATAATATATCTGCCCTTGTATTCCTCGATTCCCTGCAGGACATGGGGATGATGACCGATGACCAGATCCACACCCCAGTCAATGCATTTCCTGCCAAGCTGCTGCTGATAATTTTCCGGATAATTGTCTTTTTCGATACCCCAGTGACAACAGGCGAGGATCAGATCCACGTTCTGTTCCCGCAAGACTTCGATATTATTCTGAATCAGTTTCTCCGCCTGTGCGCCCCATTCCACTTCATTGACGGAGATAATGCCGATCTTCAGATTCCGCTCTCCGCCGTGGGCTGCCGCGCTGTCCGGGATCTCATAGATGCCTACATTTTTATCATAGGCATAGACAATACCCTCCTGCTCCAATGCTGCCACTGTATCCCGGCTGCCCTGCTCTCCGTAGTCCAGTCGATGATTGTTCGCAAAGCTGACGGCTTCGATATCCCCCAAGGTCAGTAGATGGGCATACGCCGGATCTCCCTTGATGCAGTAGGTCTGCCCCTCACGCATATGTTCCGATGTGGTCAGCGGCCCTTCGAGATTCACGATGGTCATATCGTCCGCCTCGAAAATATCTCTCACATTCTCGAAAAAATATCCCTCATCCTCCGCCTGATCGTACACCTGGCGGAATGAATAGCTGTAATCCTGTTCCTGATGATTGCCCAAAGTCACATCCCCTGCTGCGGAGATCGTGATCGTGCAGCGTTCCCCCATCAAAGTATCCGAAGCTCCGGACTGTCCTGATTCCGGCAATGCAGTATTGTCACCGTCCGTCCCACCTGGCAGAACGATCTCCCCGATATTATCCCCGGGCTGATCGTCCTGCGGTCCGGTATGGTAACCGCCGATCGGCTGCGCCAGTTCTTCCACCCCGGGAATACAGACCTGCTGTGTCAGATCATCCCCACAGCCGCTAAGCGCTATTACACTGACCGCACAAACCAGTGCCACAAACCGCTTTTTCCTCTGCCCCATAAACACTCTCCCTCTGTTACAAAGAAATCCCTTAGCCCTCTCCTAAATCAGTCTTAATTTTCAGAAGCCGCTGTCGCAGTGCTGTCTCCCGTTCCATACAGATTCTCCTGCAGGAATTTCTTATTTGCCTCGAAATCCTCCAGCACGGACATTTTACGATGGGTCGCATCCTTATACGTGCCTTCAATGGGAATACTGTTCTGTATAATATCGTATGTCAGAAGCTTCGGTGCCATGAGGCTTAACCGGTAACACTCTGTCTGGGTCAGGTTCGTGGTCAGATTCGGCATCAGACCGTCAATCAGACCCTTCGGATTCGTGAGTACACCCTTAGGCAGCTTATGAATGACCTCTGTCAGCACCTTTCTCTGTCGCTCGGTTCTGCCGAAATCCGTACCGATATAACGGTTTCTGCAATATGCCAGCGCCTGGGGGCCGTTCAGATGCACCATGCCTCCGGACAAGTCATCGAAATAGTCCGTTCCCTCCGGTCTGCCCAGCAGGATATTATATTCTACCAGGTAGCCGTTCACGTACTCCACTTCCTTGCCGGTCAGCTCCAGGTCCACGCCGCCCACGGCATCTACCAGATTTGCAAATGCCTCAAAATTCACCAGCACATAGCGGCTGATATGAATGTCAAAATTCTGCTCGATGGTCTCCATCAGCAGCTCCGCGCCGCCGTAGGAGTATGCTGCATTCAGGCGATTGTCCTTATATCCCGGTATCTCTACATACATGTCACGGAGCAGAGATGTCATATATATCTTTTTCGTCTTGTTGCTGATAGACAGCAGGATCATGGCATCGGATCTGCCATCCTCCCCGTTCTCACGGGAATCGTTACCGATCAGGAGAATATTCGTGACGCCTTCTTCCTTCATGGGAGAGCTTGCCACGGATTCGATCTCTTCATAATTCATCTCGGCATAGACCTTGCCCACCAGGACGTACAACCCTGCTGCCAGAAATACGAGGATCAGCGCCACTGCGATCAGGAAGCGCTTGAAGCCGGATTTTTTCTTTTTTCTGCCGCTCCCGGCTTCCTTTTTGTTTCCTTTTCTGCTCTTCTTATCCGTTTTCGTGTCTATCTCCTCACGCTTCCCTGCTTTTCTTCCGGAGCGATTTTTTTCTCTGTGATCTTCGTAGTCCTCGTATTCGTCCGCATAGTCCTCCCTTCTGCTACGCCGAGGTCTATCGGATGCCGCCTGTCTGCGACGATCTGCATTACTGTTACTACGGCCACCACTATTACGATTCTCTGAAGTCTTACGCGTCGTCTCTCTGCGAGCCGCCTGTCTCTTACGATACGCGGGATCATCCCAATCCTCCGCGTAATCATCCGCTCTTGCTCGTCTTCCGGATCCGATCACATCCAGTTCCTCCTCATCCTCGTCATCCTCAGTCATGTCAAACATCTGTGGAGCCGGACGTTCTGCTGTCCGCCTTCCGGTTCCGGACTTCCCACTGCCGGAGCCGGACGTCTGCATTTCCTGCATCTCCTGCTGTAAAAAGGCTTCCAGCCCTTTCTGTATATCTTCCATTTCCTGAATGGAATCTCGTTCTCTGTCACTCATATTGTACCTCATTTCCACATACCGGCACCGGTACGTTCCTTAAGCCTCTTTCCTATTCGTCTCCTAGGATACCACACTCCTTTGTATTTGTCGCGGCAGAAATCCTTAATATTTGCTTAAATGTTGTCCGGCATTTTTTAAGACACACTTTCTATGGCAATAAAAAGAAACTGTCTATGGCATCCACAAGAGTTTCTCTTGTACATTTTCCACAGACAGTCTCTGCATTTTTGTTATCTTATATCATTCTATTTATGAGCGATTCTCGCATCTATGTAATTCTTCAGAGATTCCACGGTCTCCTCCACACCCAGCCTGCTGCTGTTGATGGACAGATCGTAGTTCCGGGAGTCACCCCATTTTACCTTACAATGGCTGTTGTGGTAAGATTTTCTGCGACGATCCTTCTCGATCATGCGCTCCTCCGCATGTCTCGCATCCAGCTCATAGATCTGCATAACACGCTCGATCTTGGCTTCTCTGTCTCCTAATACGAAGATGGAGATCAGATTCGGATTATCCTTCAGCACGATCTCAGAACAGCGTCCTACGATCACAAAGGATTCTCCTGCCTCTGCCTTTTTCTTGATATAGTCGAACTGCATTCTCGCCACATTATCTGCCGGAGAGCTGTTCATTCCCATCACACTTCTGTACAGGAATTTGTTACGTCTCTTTTCATCGAACTCTGCCAGCTCCTTGCTGCTCACATTCATGCTTGCAGCCACCTCATCTAACAGGTTATGATCGTACATTGGCAGCTTGTAATATTCTGCCAGCTTCTGTGCGATCTCATGTCCGCCGCTGCCGTACTCACGGCTGACGGAGATAATCAGTTGTTCACTCATGGGTCTGCCCTCCTTATAGTCTTACAGATATCTCGCATAGATCATTACCATGGAGATTACTATTACTATTATAGTCGCAGGAGCCATAACTTTGCAATATTTTCCCCACTTGATCATATGACCTGCCTTTGCTGCGGTAGCGATACCCACGACATTTGCAGATGCACCGATAGGAGTTGCGCTTCCACCGATATCGGTTCCCATGGCTAACGCCCATGCCAGGATAGAGAGATCCACACCCTGGGCCGCGGACAGACTGCTGATGATAGGGATCATCGTCGCCGCAAAAGGAATATTATCCACGAACGCGCTGGCGATTGCGGAGATCCACAAAATAATCGCGATCATCAGCATCAGATTACCATTACTGATGTCACCGATGAAGTTCGCCATAACTTTCAGAATACCTGTCTGCTCCAGACCGCCTACCACCATGAACAATCCGATGAAGAACAGCAGCGTCTTATAGTCGATCTGCTTGATCAGCTTCAGGGCATCTCTGCCTGCGGCGATCAGCGTCACGATAGTGATAAACACACCAATGCAGGATACGGTCAGACCAGTCTGTGCATGGGTTACCAGCAATGCTACTGCACACAGGAAAATAACGGTGCTGATGATAAAGCCCTTTTTATCGGTAATCGCCTCGGAAGGATCCGGGTAAGTCTGGTTGCTGCCGACTGCTGCCGCCTCGCTGGCACGCAGCTCCTTGTGGAATACCAGGTAAAAATACAATACAACTACGACCAGAGAAATACCTGCGATCAGACCGGTATTGGTCAGGAAATCCGTGAAGGAATATCCCAGGGAAGTACCGATGATGATGTTGGGGGGATCTCCACACATGGTAGCGGATCCGCCCAGATTCGCACAGAATACCTCTGCCAGGATCATAGGCACCGGATTGAATTTCAACAGCTGTGACAGTTCAATCGTGACTGCTGCCAGGAACAGAATTACGGTGATGCTGTCAATGAACATTGCCAGAATACCGGATAATACCATAAAGGTCACGAACAGCGGCACTACCTTATACTTAACCATTTTAGCAAGGCGCATGCAGAGCCAGCGGAAAAATCCGACTCTCGCCATTCCCTCTACCATGATCATCATTCCCGCTACGAATACGATCGTCTCCCAGTTAATGCCGCTGGAAGTCTCCGCGGACTGTCCCGCCGTATACCAGAAATGACTTGTAAAAAAGCTGCCTAAATTCAAGGTCTCCCACACTGCACCCATACTGTGCATTCCCAGTCCGAATACCAGCACCAGCGTCAGCAGACCGCAGCCCAGTGTAATAACGTGTCTCTCCCATACTTCCAGAACGATCAGGACAAACATTGCTATAAATATAACTACTGCAAGTATCTGTGCTATCACTTTTCCTGCCTCCTCGTTAGTTTTTCTTATAAACGTACAAGAGTAGATTGTATCTGAAAAAGCAGGGGAAGTCAATCATTCTTTGGGAGGCTATGCATAAATATTCCGTTAAAGTTTTCCGGATCATTCATTCCGGAAGCTTTCGATATCGTTCTTACCCACATAGCGTAAGAACATGCGGTGCATGTCGATACCGCTCTCTCCGAAATATAGCTTCATATATTTCTCGCCGTCCTGACGAATGGGCAGTGTTACAACACGTTCCATGGTCTGACCTTCCGTGCCGTTAAGGGTCACGGTCTGTTGTAATGTATTGTTCAGGAACACGGAGATCGGCAGCTGCGCCAGTTCTCCTAACGCAGAACTCATCCGGAATACCAGTTCATATCTTCCGATCCTGGAGAAATGCAACTGGTATACCGCACTTGTGCCCTTCTTCGTGGACAGCTTCTCCAACGGAAGATCTATGTCCTCTAAAAGCTTCGGTTCCGGAAGTTCCAGACGCGCCAGCACCTGTCCGCTGTCTCCTGCGCCCTCGGTGCTTATCGGATTGTGAAGCTCCGTGCATTCCTCTTCCTCTCTGTCCAGAAACCGTTCCATAGCAACGGAACGTAACAGGAAACCACAGATATTTGCCGCATTCCGTGTAAGCTGTGCTCTGGTCAGTCTGCCATCTGCCAACCCTTCCGCAGTATTGTCCCCCGCGGAGTTGGATGCCGCATCCGCTACGACCATATAGATATCGTTCTGTGCCCGCACCATGGGAATCGTCTGTCTGCCAGAGCCGGGCTCACCCTCCTCATTGATCTTCGCCCACCAGTCAGTCATCACAATGCCCTGATATCCCCATTCCTTACGGAGAATAGTCGTCAGGAGATCATAATTGCCCGCTGTCCACAGTCCGTTCACCGGACCGTAAGTGGACATGATACTATAAGCGCCGCCCTGTTTCACCGCGATCTCAAAGCCCCTCAGATAGATCTCCCGCAGTGCTCTCTCCGATACAATGCTGTTGGCATCATGACGCTTGAATTCCTGATTGTTACATGCAAAATGCTTGATGGTGCCGGTGACACCGTATTTTCCCATGCCGGTCAGCTGTGCTGCTGCCATGATACCGGTGAGATACGGGTCTTCCGAAAAATACTCAAAGTTACGACCGTTCAATGGATTCCTGTGGATATTGATGCCGGGTCCTAAGAGAGTGTCGATCTTGTTCTTCCGAAGCTCCATGCCCTCCATCTCATACAGCTCCTCCACCAGCTCCGGATCAAAGGTGCAGGCAAGCAAGGTGCCGTTAGGCAGGGCATATGCCATGGTGCCGCAATCCATACGGATACCGGAGGGTCCGTCCGAACAACAGGCTATAGGAATCCCAAATTTCTTCAGTTCTTCTGTCACTCCGCCGAAGGCTGCTGCTGTACCCGGAGTCACTTTCGGGGAACACATGCCCTCTCCGCGGGTCATACAGATCAGGTCTTCGTCCGACAATTGTGTCAGAAACTGTTCCAATGTGATTTTTCCATCCGATACATCCGCCAGCTTCCAGCCACGGTCTCCCGCATACTCACTCTGCGTAGGTCTCTCCTTAAGAATCCTGTCCGCCAGATCTATCGTTCGTAAAGGTACATCTTCCCAGTTTGCAATGGCATGATCCTTTTCCTCGAAAAAGAAAGGTTTCAGGCGCTTAAACTCCTGTACCGGTGCCATTGCCTCCGTCACCATCCGCACTACCCGAAGCTCTGTCAGGGTCGCCTTGCCAGCCTCTGCCGCACTTCGCACATCGGTTCCGGCATAGAAGATATAGTCTCCCTCTTCCAGTACATAGCAGGATTTATGTCCGGTGACACCACTGTCATCATAGGAAGCATACTCCGTCAGCTCTGTTTTCAGCAGCAGTTCTTCTGTCTCACCCGGCTTCAGTTCTTCTGTCTTCGCAAATGCAGCCAGCTGGCGCAGAGGCTTTCCTAATTTCCCCTGAGGTGCTTCCAGATACAGCTGCACAGTCTCTCTGCCGGATACTCCCCCGACATTGGTTACTTTTGCAACTGCCGTGACTGCCATGCCCTGTACTGAGAATCCCAGGATCTCTGTCTGGAACTTCGTATAAGATAATCCAAATCCGAAAGGATACTTCACCTTATCTTTCGCAAAGGTCTCAAAATAACGATATCCTACATAAATATCCTCGGTATAGAAATTCTCCACCGGATCTCCGAAATTTTCCGTGGAAGGATAATCTTCAATATCTTCTGCAATCGTGTCACTTAATTTACCACTGGGATTTACTTTGCCGGTCAGAACGTCTACACAGGCCCTGCCACCCTCCTGGCCTCCCTGCCAGATATAGAGTACTGCCTGCGGCTGATACCGGTCTACCCATTTCATATCTATAATATTACCGACATTCAGTACCACGATCGTATGCTCAAAAGCATGACATACATTACGAAGGAGCTCCTCCTCCAAAGCTGTCAGCAGATAGCTTCCCTCCGCCGCACTGTTATCCTTATCTTCTCCGGCAGTACGACCGATGACCACGATCGCTGCATCCGATTGTCCAGCTGCCTGCACCGCCAGTTCTTCATCTACGGGCATCTCCTCCTGATTCCAGGGTTCCATGGCCCAGCCTTCTCCCACATCAAAGGGATGCTCCTTCAGCCACTCACGGTACACCTGCTCCAGTGCTTCGTTTACCTGTATTATTCCATCTTCTTTCAGGCTATCAATGATATTCGTGACATAAGGAGCATTAACCATGCCGCCGGAGCCTGTGCCGCTCTTGTAATGCTCAAACTGTGTTCTTCCGAATACAGATACTCTCTGTCCCCTGCGTAACGGTAAGGTATCCTCTTCATTCCGCAGCAGCACACTTCCTTCTGCCGCCACGCGTCTTGCCAGCTCCGCATACTTCTGATAATCCAGTGTATATTTCATTCGTTCAATGACTCCTTCCTGCAAACAACCTGTTATTGTTGACATCATTATACCGAAAGGAAGAAGTTTTCTCAATAGAAAAAGACACTGGAGAAAGTCTCCAGTGTGCTCAGAAGATAAGCCGGACTACAAATTCCTCGTCTTCCATCCGGAACTGATACTGTCCGTTGAGTTTTTCCACATAGTATACGATACTCCGAACCCCCAGACCATGTCCGGAACGCTCTGTGACCGGAATTCCATCCGTGAATACCGGCATTATCTGCACCGGATTTTTCACCATGAGCAGCAGATGCCCTGCCTTCTCCGACAGAGACAGCTCAATCCTTCGTCTGCTCTCCGGCAGCTCCTGTACCGCATGCATGGCATTTTCCAGTACATTCGACAGGATCGCACAGAACATCATTTCCGAACAGGGGAGCTTCTCTCCGATCGTGACCTGTGTATCCCAGGGAATTTTCTGCTCCTCAAATCGGGTATTATATGTAGATAGCACCGAATTCACCATTTCATTCCTACAATATGCCTTAATGACAGTATCATCATAGGTCTGGCTGACCTCATTGAGATATTCCAGCGCTTTTTCACAATCTCCCTGCTGGATCAGAGTCCTCAGGACGGCCATATGATGTCTCGTATCATGCCGCAGGATTGACATCTTTTTCTCGCTTTTCCTTGTATTGTCCATCTCCGCCTGAAAAGAATTCATCTGCATACGGATCAACTCATTATACTGCTCTGCCTTGCTCTTCATCTCGTATTCCCGGAAATACACCAGCAAAAAAATCAGATACGACAGACAGATGGCAAATCCGAGAAATTCCGGCACCGCCCTGTTGCCGGTATAAAGCAGACTGGAAAACTTCGTCGTGGCATAGTCAAAAATATAATACACCAGCGGCAGACTTCCGATCAGCAGTAATTCCCGATTCGTCTTGGTCAACAGCATCGCCGTCGTCTGGCAGACATAGCGGCACAATACCCAAAATACCACCAGCGTCACCACGATACGGCAGGCGTAATAGCACCACTCTTTTCCTGTTACCGACAGTACGAACAACCCCATCCAGTTACTGCACTGGCAGCACAAATAGGCAGTGAAGATAGAGATCAGGGACGGTAATATTCTGAATTTATAATAGAGCACCAGCATCAGCAATAGCGGCACGTGAACGATCAGTGGGTATATCTGATCCATCATCTCCGGACCCAGCACAGATACGCAGACCATATATAATCCCCCGGAAATCACTGCCAATAGCAACAACTTCCCTACATTCGTTTTGTCCTTCTTCACACCCAGAAAAAAAGCCGACAGGAAGATGCCGAACAGCATAGTCGTAATATTATGTGTATATGTCAGAATTTCCAGTATCATAGGAGCTCCTCACTTTTATTTCGTAAGTTCATAGATGCTTTTTACAGCTTTACTTTTACAAAATCATGTTCCATGGCAGGAAGCACCTTTTCGATCAGATCCGCCGTCCGCATCCGGAGGCTGGAGGTATTGATGCAGGGGTGGCATCCGAAATATTCGCTGTTCAGCACCTCTTCATCGATCAGCAGCTTCACCTGATGTTCCTTATCGTTCATCAGACCGAGTACACTGACAGAGCCGGGGGTGATATCCAGGAATTTCTCCATGTATTCCGGCTTGGCAAAAGAAAGCCTGGCCGAGCCGATCTGCGCCGACAGATCTTTGGTATGGAACACTTTGGTATCAGGGATCATCAGCAGATAAAATGCGGTCTCCTGACGGTTGCACAGAAACAGATTCTTACAAACCATGGATTCCAGGATCTCATCCACTTCCTTACAGTCCTCCATGGTCATCGCCGGAGCGTGATCCACGCGGTCATATTCCACGCCTAAGCCATCCAGCAGGTCATAGGTACGTATCTCTTTGTCCAGTCTGCCGGTGGTATCGGCAGGTCTTCCTTTTTGCAATACTAATGTCATTGTCTTTTCCCCTTTGTTGTCTAATAACCGATGGTGTCGTTTACAAGGATCACATGGATCCGGTCCGTATGTCTGGAATATCTCGTGATCAGGAACTGACAGCAGATGGTATCCGGAGACTTACAGTCGAAGCATTTTCCGGTTTCTTTGCAGGGAGTCTTGATGTCGAATCTCTGGGCATTGATAGGTGCAGCCACATTTCGCGCACGCTTCATAGCGCTGTCTAAGTCTGCGCAGACCTTGTTCATGCCGACGATGAAGATTACTTTCCTCGGTCCCTGAGCTATGCAGGAGACACGGTTGGAATTGCCGTCGATATTGACCATGACACCGTCGCTGGTGATGGCATTGGCACTGGACAGGAAGATATCCGCATCGTAAGCTGCCATAAGTCCGGCTCTGGCATCCATCTTAGAGCGGTCGATATAGTGGTAATTGCCTGCTTCCAGAGCGGAGATCAGTCCGATCTCTCCGGCACTCATGCATCCGCCCATGGCAATGGTGCTTCCCTCCGGGATCAGCTCCAGTGCCTGTTTCAGCGCAGCCTCTTTATCCTCTGCGTAATAACCTGACATGTTGCGGGACTGTAATCCCTTGATCACTGTTTTGGCCAGCTGTTCATTTCTTTTTCTGATCATTTCGTTCATCTCTTAACCTTCCTGCCTTTCCGTAATCTGCAAACTTTATTCCTGAGAACCAGACTCTTTTTGACCCTATTTTATCAAAAAAATAATTTCGTGTATAGCAACCAATATAAATATTTGACAATACTTTTCGCATATGCTAGGATATTTCCAATATTAGGGAGTAGTTCACATCGGATAACCGATGTTGTGTTGGTCGTCATCACGTTAGTGAAGTCTCAGGCAGTCGCTAACCGGGCAGTACACTTCTACAGAAATGGAACGAGACTTTTATTGTATGTTTATCGTGCAGTAAAAGTCTTTTTTTGCGTGATAAACAAAGGATCCGGGTACATTATTTAAGAAGGAGGATTTGTATATGACACAAAAAAACATCTGGAATATTTCTGTAAAAGAGCTCATGGAAAAATATCAGGTGACAGAACAGGGGCTTACTACTGCCCGCGCGGAGGAACTTCGCCTGGAAAAAGGTGAAAATATCCTGCAAGAGAGTAGGCGAAAAAGTATACCGGAAGTATTTATCAGTCAGTTTGCTGATCTGCTGGTAGTAATCCTGATCATTGCAGCAGCGATCTCCATGTTTTCCGGCAATGCGGAGAGTACCATTGTAATCCTGCTGGTACTGGTGATCAATGCCATCCTGGGCACCCTGCAGCATGTAAAGGCCCAGCGTTCTCTGGATAGTCTCAGGCAGTTATCTTCGCCCTGTGCAAAAGTCATAAGAGACGGTGTAAAACGGGAATTTCCATCGAAAGATATCGTGCCGGGAGACATTGTCGTATTGGAAGCGGGTGACATGATCGTGGCCGATGGACGTATCCTGCACAGCTATTCGCTGCAGGTCAATGAAAGCTCTCTGACAGGCGAGTCTGCCAATGTAGAGAAAACAGATGCCATTATAGAGGGTGATGTGGCACTTGCTGACCGGGCAAATATGGTCTATTCCGGAAGTCTGGTCACCTACGGACGCGCTGAAATGCTGGTGACTGCTACCGGCATGGAGACGGAGCTGGGTAAGATTGCAGGACTGATGAATGCAGCCAAAGAGCGCAAGACACCGCTGCAGGAGAGCCTGGACAAGTTCAGCAGCAGACTTGCCATACTGATCATGATCATATGTGCTGTCGTATTTTGCCTGTGTATCTATCGCCGGATGACGTTGTTGGACTCCATGATGTTTGCAGTGGCACTGGCTGTTGCTGCGATCCCTGAGGCACTGAGCTCCATTGTGACCATAGTGCAGGCCTTTGGCACACAGAAAATGGCAAAGGAAAATGCAATTATCAAGAATCTGAAAGCTGTGGAAAGTCTGGGCTGTGTCTCTGTCATCTGCTCTGATAAGACCGGAACACTAACTCAGAATAAAATGACGGTGCAGCAGATTTATATAGAAGACCGGTCATACGAGCCGGACCAGCTTGACCTTTTGAATCAGACACATCGCTATCTGCTCTACGACGCTGTCCTCAACAATGATTCCAGTATCGTCGATGACAAGGGCATCGGTGACCCTACAGAATATGCCCTTTTAGAGATGTTTCGAAGGATTGAAGCGGATACATCTTCTATTCTGAAAGAAGCAAATATGCATGAAGATATCCTCCGGCAGAACATGCAACGTCTTGAGGAAGTGCCTTTTGATTCCGACAGAAAGCTGATGAGTACGAAATATATGCTGCATGGTGTACCCACGATCCTTACCAAAGGTGCTGTGGATGTTCTCTTAGACCGCTGTGACTATGTGCGCTGCCGCGACGGTATCCGTCCTATGACGGAAGCTGAAAAAGACAAGATCCGTATGAAGAATCAGCTTTTTTCAGAAAATGGCCTGCGTGTATTGTCTTTTGCTTACAAGGAATCGGAGGAAAATCTCGACATCCATGCGGAGTATGGCTATACCTTCCTGGGCCTGATCTCTATGGTAGATCCTCCAAGAGAGGAATCTGCGGCTGCTGTTGCAGCTTCCAAGAGAGCCGGCATCCGTCCGGTCATGATCACCGGTGATCATAAGGTAACAGCAGTGGCGATCGCCCGCCGGATCGGAATATACGAAGAAGGAGACCTTGCACTGACAGGTGCGGAGCTGAATGCCATGAGCGACAGCGAACTGGAGGAACAGATCGCAGAAATCTCCGTCTATGCCAGAGTATCTCCCGAGAACAAAATCCGGATTGTAGAGGCATGGCAGCGCAGAGGTAATATTGTCTCTATGACAGGAGACGGTGTGAATGATGCTCCTGCATTGAAAAAGGCAGACATCGGTGTCGCTATGGGAATTACCGGGACAGAGGTATCCAAGGATGCCGCAGACATGATTCTGTCAGATGATAATTTTGCAACGATCATCAAGGCAGTGGCAAACGGGCGTAATGTATACAGAAATATCAAAAATGCCATTTTGTTCCTGCTGTCCGGTAATACTGCCGGTATCTTAGCAGTATTATACACATCCCTGATGGGACTTCCTGTGCCTTTTACACCCGTACATCTGCTGTTCATCAACCTGCTGACCGATTTTCTTCCGGCCCTGGCAATCGGCATGGAACCGGCAGATGACGACCTTCTGAAGGAAAAGCCCAGGAATCTGCGGGAAGGAATCCTCACCAGAGGTTTTATGATTACGATGATAACACAGGGTCTGCTAATCGCAGCAGCCTCCATGACAGCTTATCACATCGGACTGACCGTCAGTTCGGCTATGGCCTCTACTATGGCTTTTGCCACACTGACACTGGCCAGATTGTTCCATGGTTTTAACTGCCGTGGCAGCGAATCCATCTTCCGGCTGGGACTGACCTCGAACCGCTACAGTCTCTATGCTTTCGCCGCGGGAGTCTCTTTACTGGCACTGGTTATTTTCATCCCGGGACTGCACAGTGTATTCAGCGTAGCCGATCTGACTACGTCGGCACTCGGTCAGATCGTAGGTCTCGCTCTCATGCCGACCGTGCTGATACAGATAATGAAAATTATCAGGCATAGATAATTGGTTTAATCAATATCTTCCACAGACTGCAATCTTTCCTTTTTTACCTTCAGATATTCTTCCGCATAATGTGTCTCTTCGTTGGTTGTCAGAATGACCTCCTGCCCCTGCGGCATATCAATATCCGTTGCCGCAAGCAGGAGGGAATCCTCCTTCAGCCAGCTTTCCAGCCCTGTGAAAAACTGCGGGTCGTAGTGATCTGCCCCGTTCAGCTCATTATGATATCTGTCAAAGGAATAGTCCACGGGAGACAATACATTATAGTCATAATAGCAGACACCCTGCCCTGTCCAGAAGCTTGTCACTACCAGATAATCGTAGCCGTCTTTTTGTGTAAGGAATATCTGTACGTTCCCGGCATGAGCAATGGCAAATTCCTGCGACCACAGCGGGATGATTCCATATTGTCCGTCTCCCAGATACTCGTAGACCTCTACCGTTCCCCAGTTTCCTGCCTTATGCAGTGCTTCCGTAAAGTCTTCGTTTTCCTCCTCCAGATAGACCTTCGTTACGACCTTTTCCTTGTAACCGTTATGGGTCAGATCATAATATCCGGTATAGACCTCTGTCATATCCGGTTCTTCTTTTTCGATATTCTCCTCTTCCAGATAACGAGAATATGTTTTTTGTACCGAAAAATCTCCCAGAGAAAAATTACCATCTTTTTGCATGGATACCGGTGCCGTTATATTAAAGCCAGTCTCATAAACCAGGTCCGCCATCTCGTTCATATTTATGCCAACCCCTACATTTGCAAAGGGCTGTCCTCCACGAAAATCATACCGGATCTGCGCCCCCACACCGATGCTTTTATAAGTGTATCCTTCCAGTTTCTGCAACAGACGGGTCTGATCCAGATCAATACTCTTCTGAGCATCTATCTTTCCGTTTTTATCCAGAAAATCCACATGAAGTGTATGGAACTGTTCATCCAGCGTATCCGCCGCAAGGATCCGTCTGTCAAAATCTTCAACCACATTTGTATATTCGGAGACCTTCGGGGTTCCTTTCTGTACATCTACATAATACAGTCCTTCCACATAAATACCGGTTCCTGTCCCCTGTATGGTAGAAATATAGTACTCCTTGTCGCCATCCCCATCATAATCTGCGGCTTCTACCGCAGGTGGTGCCGAATACATATTTCGCCAGGGAATCCCCACCCTGTATTCCCGGTCTCCGTCGTGGATCACCAGACAGTCTTCTGCACCGTTGCCCCAGACACTGACTGTCTCATCATAGGAGTATGACAGCACACCATACTCTCCTTCCGGCAGCTCCCGGGCAGCATCCACCGAGACCTGATCCGCCAGGGTTTTCTCCTGATATAGTCCGGTCTGGTAGGTAATTTTCTCCGGCTCAGGTTCCGTTGTCGTCTCCGGGATTATCTGTGAGGTGGCTGGAGTGGCTGTAGCGGTTTCCTGACTGATTCCTTCTGCCTGAGCAGATTCGGTATCAGAGATTTCCAAAGCGTCCCTACTGCTGCCGCAGCCTGTCAGAGAAAATGCCACGATCAATGCCAATAATCCGCTGCTTATTTCTTTGTGAAGCTTTCTTTTGTACATACGCCCTCCCCCTATAGCCGGTAAATACAGTTTCTATCTTTATCATATCTAACGAATCTGGCAAAGTAAAGCCCAAAAAAGTCCAAAAAGTGCCGACACCATGCTTTTCGGTATCGGCACCTTTTCTTTTTAAAATGCTGAATTTGGCTTTTCCGGCAATGTCATTTTTATTAGTCCCAACTCTATGGCAGGCTTGATATAATTTTTTCGAAATGTTTCCTTTGTCTTGTAGCAATCAAGAAAAACAGCTATTAAATAAAAATAAGTATTCATGTATAATTTATGATATACTATTTAAAATGATGTCGGGGTCAAAAGCCCCCGACTTTGATGCCTACGGATTGTTCCGTGCTACG
>OHUI01000487.1_pt1 | contig 20971 bp, 18 predicted proteins | sample 1579231 | NCBI WGS metagenome assembly OHUI01 (sample SAMEA3882509, study PRJEB24775) | human gut metagenome | biome: human-associated habitat; feature: intestine environment; material: feces | place: Netherlands | collected 2009/2010 | reverse complement strand
CGGTCTTTGTGCCCGCCAACGTGACGGCCCTGCGGCGCATCAGCTGGTGCTGTGCGGGGGCGGCGGTGGTCTGCCTGGCCGCGGCGTACATCTATCTGCCGTTTGCGTTTCTGGGCGTGGCCGCGGCGTTCATGGCGCTCATTGTCCGGGTGCTGAAAAACGCCTTTGCCCAGGCCGTCCACATGAAGGACGAGCTTGACTACACGATTTAAGGAGGCGGCACGATGCCCATTGTGGTCAATCTGGATGTGATGATGGCGCGCCGCCACAAAGGCGCGGGCGAGTTGGCCGAGGAGATCGGCATCACGCCGGCAAATCTGTCCATCCTGAAAAATAACAAGGCCAAGGCTGTGCGGTTTTCGACGCTGGAGGCTCTCTGCCGGGCGCTGGACTGCCAGCCGGGGGATATTCTGGAGTTTGTGCCGGACGAGAATCGGTAGGGGCCGGGCATGCCCGGCCCGCGGCCTTCCCGCAGGCAAACGTTTATTTTACACTGCCGGGCCGGACTTGTCCGGCCCCTACGTTGAGGTGATGGTATGCTGTATGCTGTTTTAATGTACCCGCTGGCGTATTTTTATCTGCGCGGGGTGATGTTTCCGCAGTCATATCCGGGTTGGGGAATGCCGGTTTTTGCGGCGCTGTTCATTGTGTATGTGGACTGTGCCGCCCGTGCCGCGCACCGCACCGCCGCTAAGGAAACGCCGCTCTGGGCCGCATGCTGGATGGCGCTGGCTGCGGCGTATCCGCTGTACGGCTACCAGCCGGGGCCGCTGGGAGACTGGCAGTGGATGGTATGGCATCTGTTCGCCGTCTGGTATGTGCTGGCACGGTGCGGGATGCTGGCGCAGGGGCAGAGCGGCAGTCTGGCCCCGCTGGACGCGCTGGCCGGATTCGTCCTCCTGCCGTTCGGGAATTTCTTTCTGCGGGCGCGTACCGTCTTTGCTGCGCTGCGCACCCATCTGCAGGACCGCACGGGGACACGAAAAGTTCTGCACCTCATCGTTACCGCAGCGGTGACGCTGGCGCTGTGCGGTGTGGCATGGGGCCTGCTGGCAGCGGCCGATGCCAACTTTGCCGCGCTGGGGCAGCAGGTGTCCGACTGGTGGAGCAGGCTGCTGAACAATATGAGATTCATTGACCAGTTGATGTATATCCTGCCCTCACTCCCGGTGGGGGCGTGGCTGTACGGGCTGGTGGGCGGCTCCCTGCGCCGCAAAGCCCCGCCCACCACGGCGCAGCAGTGTGCCGCTGTGCTGGAAAACTGCCGCATTGTGCCGCGCACCACGGCGGTGGCGGCTGTAATGGCGCTGTGCGGCGTCTATGCGTTGTTCTTTGCCGTGCAGGCAGGGGAGTGGCTTGCCGCTGCGCCGCTGGGGCTGGACGCACCGGACACCGCCGCTTTTGCGGTGAACGGCTTTTGGGAACTGCTGAAAATCCTGCTGCTCAATTTTGCGGTGCTGGCGGGCATACAGTTCTTTGGCCGTGCGCCGCTGCCCAAAGCGTTGGCTGCCGTGTTCTGCGGGTTCGGCGTGGCTTTTGCTGCGCTGGCAGCGGGCAAGCTGGCTGTCTATGTGACGCTCTACGCCCTGACGCCCCGGCGGTTCACGGCGGCATGGTGCCTGTTTGTGCTGGCCGTCTGTGCGGTGCTGGCGCTGGTGCGGGTGTTCAAGCCGATCCCGGCGGCGAAGCTCGCGATTTTTGCGGCAGCAGTCAGCTTTACACTGCTCTGCTGCGTGAATGTGAAGCAGCGGGTCATTGATGTAAATCTGGCACGGTATGAAGCCGGGATAGATGAGGAGCTGGATTGGGGCGTGCTGTGGGAGTGCGGGTATCAGGAGAATGCAGCGCGGTAGGGGCCGGGCATGCCCGGCCCGCGCACGTAAGGCAAACAGGCGCTTGCGGGAAAGCCGCACGGAGGGGTCAAGACCCCTCCCTACAGGATGACGATAACGGGTGGTTTGTAGGGAGCGGTCTTGACCGCTCCGCGGGATGTGTACGGCAGACGACTGCCTGCCGGAAGGCCGCGGGCCGGGCATGCCCGGCCCCTACAAGGCAACGAAAACAGGGACACCGGCCCTTGCGGGTCGGTGTCCCTGCTTCTTATGCGATTTTACGCCTTCTTAAAGCCCACGCTCTGCATGAACCTGACAAAGGCGGCCTGACCGGCGGCGTCCTGCTTAAAGACACCGGCGTTCTCCAAAACATGGCTGAACACGGTGCCGATCTCGGCCTTGACGGCCTTATTGGCGTCCTGCGGCTTCATGTGGGTGCCGTACTTTGCAATCAGCTCGTCGATCCAGTCGGCATGGACGGCCAGCGTGTCGCCCGCCTCGCGGCTGGTGTTCGGGCGCTGCCCGGCCAGAATTTCCGCGATCTGCGCGCCCTGATCCTTCAGGCGGGCGGGCAGGATGGCCAGACCCATGACCTCGATCAGGCCGATGTTTTCCTTTTTAATGTTGTGGTATTCCCTGTGCGGGTGGAAGATGCCGTCGGGGTACTCCTCGCTCGTGCGGTTGTTGCGCAGGGCCAGGTCAAGGATGTAGCCCTCGGTCTCGTCGTAGTGCAGGATCGGCGTCACGGTGTTGTGGGGCGTGCCGTCGGTCTCGGCCAGGATGCCGACACTCTCGTCGGTGTAGCTGCGCCAGGCGGACAGGATGTTGTTGGCAACATTCTGCATCTGCTGGCTGCTGCGGCCCACCAGACGCACGGCGGAGACAGGCCAGTTCAGGATGCCCGCCTTGACGCCGGGGTAGCGGATGTCGGTCATCGGCACGGCGATGTCAGCCTTCTGCATCGGGAAAACATACCGCCCGCCCTGGAAGTGGCTGTGGCTCAGGATGCTGCCGCCCACGATGGGCAGATCGGCGTTGGAGCCGCAGGTGTAGTGGGGGAACTGTCCGACGAAGTCGAAAATTTCCGCCAGCGTCTGTTTGTTCATCTCCATCGGCTTGTGCTGCTCGTGCAGCATGATGCAGTGCTCATGGAAGTAGGCGTAGGGGCTGTACTGCAGATAGAACTGCTCACCCGCCAGCGTGATGGGCACAATGCGGTGGGTCTGGCGCGCCGGGAAGTTGATGCGGCCCGCGTAGCCGATGTTCTCCTTGCAGAGCATGCAGGCGGGGTAGCCGGATTTGGGCTGCAGGCGCTCGAGGGCAATCGTCTTGGGGTCCTTCTCGGGCTTCGTCAGGTTGATGGTGATCTCCAACTCGCCGTAGGGGGTGGCGGTGTCCCACTGGATGTTCTTGGCGATCTGCGCGGTGCGGATGTAGTTCGTGTCGACGCAGAGCTGATAGAACCAGTCGGTAGCGGCCTTGGCGCCCTGCTTGACGTAGAGCTTGCGGAACTTCTTGCAGACCTCGCTCTCGCGGGGCATCAGGGCGCCCATCAGGCGGGTCTCAAAGTTGATGCGGTACTGGTTGACCGCGCCGTCGAACAGCTCCTTCTGCGCGGCCAGCTCGACCATCTCGTCCAGCAGGGCAGCGGGGGTCTCGGGGTCCTCCTTCGGGGGCTTGGCCTCGCTGGGGGCGGCCAGGGCCAGCAGATCCAGCAGGGTGTTGCGCGCCACCAGAATGTCCAGATCTTTGATGAGCTTGTGCTTGCGGCCAAAGCGCAGCAGACGCTCCACGTCCAACGCCAGGCGTGCGTCGCGCTGCTCCGGGGTCAGGGATGTGATGTCAAATTCATTCTTTGCCATGATTGCCCTCCTGTAACGGTGTATGCGGTGTGATTCTGCTTCTGTTATAGTAACCATACCGCGTTTTGCCTCCGCTTTCCATAGCGTTGTGTGCCAGTCTTTTGCAATTTTCAACCAAAAGCGAAGCCCCGCTGTGCTGTCCGTCAGGACCTGCCGCAGCGGGGCGTTTTTGGCTGTTTTACTTCTTCAGATCGCTGAACAGATCCTTCTTGTACACGCCGTCGGCGACGAGCCGGGCAAAGCTGTCAATGACAGTCTGCTTGTCCTCAGCGTAGGTGACACCGAACCACTTGTCGTGGGTGGGCAGCACCTTGACGCTGACCTTGTCGGCGTGCAGCAGTTCATCAATGTAGATGGGCAGCAGGTACTCGGCCTTCAGCGGGTTGGCGGGGGCGGCCTTCTCGAAGAACTCCACAAAGCCGGATTCCAGCAGCTCCACGAACTCGGGGGTCAGCGCCCACATGTTCATCGAAACAAGACTGTCGATGTCGATGCTTTTGCCGCCTGCGGCTGCGCCGTCGGCGGTCTTTTCAATGCCGCCGGTCTCCAGCACGCCGGTCAGGTAGTGGGCGTCGTTCATCTGGCAGATGCCGCGGGTGACCGCGCCGTTGTCGCTCAGGGTGTTTTTCAGCACAAAGCCCGCCATGGCAAGGTCGCCCGGCTTGTCGGGCGTGTAGCCCTGCAGGAAGTCGTGCAGCCGGACGAACGCCTCCTTGCCGTAGTAGTCGTCGGCGTTGATGACGGCGAACGGCTCCTTAATCATGCCCTTGCAGGCCAGCACGGCCTGGCCGGTGCCCCAGGGCTTGGAGCGGCCCTCGGGCACGGAGAAGCCCTCCGGCACGCTCTCGAGTGCCTGGAACGCATAGTCGATCTCAATGCCCAGCCCGGCGCAGGTCTTCTCGATGCGGTCACCGATGGCCTCTTTAAACGCCTCCTCAATGTCGTGGCGGATGATAAAGACGATCTTGTCAAAACCGGCCTCGATGGCGTCATGAATGGAATAGTCCATGATGATCTCGCCGTTGGGACCGACGGCAGCCAGCTGTTTGATGCCGCCGCCGAAGCGGGAGCCGATACCGGCAGCCATAATCACCAGTGCAGTTTTCATAGTTTTCCTCCTAAATTAAACACCCTGCGTTGGGGTGTGGTAGCTGCTTAAGGCAATACCGCATAATTCTAAGTGCCGCAGCCGCCGGAGCGGTGCTTAAGCCGTCAGGCGGGAATTGTGCGGTGTTGCCTTAATACCCGGCCATGGCCATGGCGTACTGAACAAAGCCCGGCCCGGCCAAGTTGATGACCAGCGAGGAGAGCAGCAGCACGATGCCAAAGTAGAGCAGCGCCGCCCAGATGCTGGTGCCGCCCTTTTGCAGCAGGGCATCGGTGCGGGCGTCGCCCTCGGGGTATTCGCTGTAGATTTTATCAATATTTTTCTTTGAGGTGTTGCGGTACAGCCAGACCGAGAAAAGCCCCAGCAAAATCCTGACAATCCAGTCCGCAATGGCACAGACGTCGGCGGCCACGGGCACCCAATGCAGCGGCATACTGCCGAACAGCGACGGGTTGAAGGTCGCCACAATGGCGATGAGCGACGGCACGCTCAAAGCGATGGACAGCAGGGCTGTCAGCAGACCCTCCTTCCACATCTTGCGGTAAAGCAGATAGGCAGGCCCGAACAGGAATGCCGACAGGCAGACTGTGACCTTCTGCTTCGTCATGCTCATGCGGAAAAACTGCATCAGGTAATACATCGGGCTGCGGCCCACGTAGGCGGCCCAGTCCTTGGCCTTGATGCCGTCGATGGTATCCTCGGGGCCGATCTCGCGGCGGCAGATGCCGCCGTTGTCGTCGTCAAGCCCGGAGACGAGAATGTTGTAGCAGTATTTGCGGCGTGTACGGCCCAGAGCGTCGTCGGTGTAGGTGTCGATGCGGGGGCCGGGGGTCGTGCGGCTGTTGTCGGGCTTATGCACGGTGGACGGGTCGCGGGCGTAGATCGGCACCTGCGCGTCCTCGTCCTTCGGGTCGGGTCGGGGGCCGTCGTCCTTCGGCAGGGGACAGCCGCAGTGGCTGCACTGCGCCGCGCCCGGCTGGTTGTGGGTGCCGCAGTTCGGGCAGGTGGCCTCGTGCGCGGCTTTTTCGGCCTCGGGACCGAACTCGGGCTGCCATTCAAACCCGGCGGCGTGCTCCGACTTGTGCATACAGGCCCCGACCTTCTGCCAGCAGGCCCGGTGGTAGGGCGTGCCGCAGTCGGGGCAGACGACGATGTCATCCTCGTCGGTAAATGCCTGTTCACAGACAGGGCAATGGTTTCCTGTGTAACGTGTCATGTGTGGTATCCTTTCCGTAACATAAGGCCATTATACCGCATCAAATGGATAAATGCAAAGAAAACATAAAAACTTTACAAGATAAACGGAAAAACGGGTTTTTACGGCGGAGGTGTAGGGGCCGGGCATGCCCGGCCCGCGGTCTTACGTGGGCGGATGCCCGCGGGGAAGTCTGTAGGGGAGGGATTTGTCCCTCCCGCGGGACCTGGTAGCGGCCACAGCGTCCCCGGGCGGATATGGAATCCGCCCCTACACCGTAGGGGTCGGCGTCCTCGACGACCCGGGCTGTTTGCGCCGCTGTACACGGCCCGGGAGGGATAAATCCCTCCCCACAAATATTATGAATCTGCCGCTGCCCCTCTTTACAACGCCCGCCAATTCGCTTATAATGGTACTATGTAATTTTATGCCAACTTATGTGTGACGAGGGAAACGATATATGATTACGATTGACGAACTGAAAGCAAAGCTCGGCGGCATGAAAACCGCCGTGGATGACCTGCGCGACGCATTGTCCATCGAGGCCAGCGAAAAGCGCCTGGCCGAGCTGGAGCACCAGATGACGATGCCCGGCTTCTACGATGACCAGGCCCGCAGCCAGAAGGTCATCAGCGAGATGGGCGAGGTCAAGAACAAGCTCGAGCGCTTCGGCAAGCTGTCCACCCAGTATGAGGAGGCCGAGACGCTGCTGCTCATGATCGAGGAGGAGAACGACCCGTCCCTGGCCGCCGAGGGTGAGGAGGCCGTCAACGGCGTCGAGAAGTCCATCGACGAGCTGCAGCTCATGACGATGCTCAACGGCGAGTACGACCACAACAACGCCATCCTGACCTTCCACGCCGGTACCGGCGGCACCGAGGCCCAGGACTGGGCCGAGATGCTCTACCGCATGTACACCCGCTGGGCCGAGGCCCACGGCTACAGCGTCGAGGTGCTCGATGTGCTGGACGGCGACGAGGCCGGCATGAAGAGCGCTTCCATGATGGTCAAGGGCGCCAACGCCTACGGCCTGCTCAAGAGCGAGAACGGCGTCCACCGTCTGGTGCGCATCAGCCCGTTTGACGCCAACGCCCGCCGCCAGACCAGCTTCTCCAGCCTTGAGGTCATGCCCGAGCTGGACAACAACATCAACATTGAAATCAACCCCGCCGACATCGAGATGCAGGTCTACCGCTCCTCCGGCGCAGGCGGCCAGCACATCAACAAGACGTCCTCCGCCGTCCGCCTGATCCACAAGCCCACCGGCATCGTGACGAGCTGCCAGACCCAGCGCAGCCAGCTGCAGAACCGCGAGTACGCCATGGAGATGATGAAGGCTAAGCTGTACCAGATCGCTTTGCAGCAGCACAAGGACAAGATCGACGACATCAAGGGCGTGCAGAATGAGATCGCCTGGGGCCACCAGATCCGCAGCTACGTCTTTATGCCCTACACGCTGGTCAAGGACAACCGCACCGGCTACGAGAGCAGCAACGTACAGGCTGTCATGGACGGCGACCTGGACGGTTTCATCTTTGCCTACCTGAAGGCGGCCTCCCGCGGCGAACTGAAGGAAGATTGATATGAATGACCGTTTTATCCGGCTGTCCATCTCGCTGGCCCGGCTGCAAAAGGTCATCCAGCGCATCAAGGCGAGCGGCATGAGCCGCATTGAGCTGAAGGCCGGGCACACGCTGGTGCTCTGCCGGCTGGCCGCCGCGTCGGAGGGCCTGCACTTCTCGGAGCTGACAGAACGGTGCGGTCTGGACCCGGCCATGATCTCCCGCGTGCTGGCAGAACTGGTGCGCAGCGGCCTGGTGGAAAAGCGCGCCGAGAGCGGCAAGTACAATGCCCTCTACCTGCTGACCAACGCAGGCCATGACCGCGCCGCCCGCGTGGGGGCTGTTGTGGCCGACGTAGAGCGCCGCGCCGACGAGGGAATAGACCCAGACGATTTAGCGACATTTTATAAGGTGCTCGACCAGCTGACGAGGAATCTTGAGGCTGTCGATGCCGACCCGGCGGAGGCGTTTGAGCCGCTGGAAATTCAATAATGTACAAAACTGCCCGGCTGCCCCAAAACGCAGCCGGGCACTTGTTTTGTTCATATTTGGTGGGTATACTTGCCATGATAAAGCGATGTGATTCGTTTATACTGTAGGGAGGGGACGTCACGCCCGGGAACGGGCAGAGCCCTTCCGGGCATCGCTGCGCTTGCCCACCTCCCCACAAGTGGGGAGGCTTTCTTGCGGGCGGAGCCCGCGCAGAGAGGCGCCCCACGCAGTGGGGAGCTGGCCGAGCCTGCGAGGCCTGAGGGGCTTTGCCGCCCTTCCCAAGCTGCCCAACAAAAACACCGCCGCCCTGTAGGGGCCGGGCATGCCCGGCCCGCGGCCTTCCCATAACCGCCCATATACCATACACGTCCGGGCCGGGCATGCCCGGCCCCTACAAATCGTTCACCCCCGAAAGGAGCACCCCTTACTATGCCATCCATCACCGGCCTGACCGCCGCCGAGGTCGAAGCGCGCCGCGCGGCGGGGCAGACGAACCAGCCGCCCAAATCTCAGACCAAAACCACCGGCGAGATCGTGCGGGATAACGTCTGTACCTACTTCAACCTTGTGTTTCTGGTGCTGGCCGTCATGCTGGCGCTCGTGCATTCCTGGCTGAATATGGGATTTCTGGGCATCGTGTTCTGGAATACCCTCATCGGCATTGTGCAGCAGCTTCGCGCCAAGCGTACCATCGACAAGCTGACGCTTGTCTCAGCGCAGAAGCTCCGCTGCCTGCGCGACGGCCGGTGGTGCGAGGTGCTGTCCGACGACCTTGTGCAGGACGATGTTGTCGAGTTCGGCGCGGGTGACCAGATCGCAGCGGACGCCGTCGTGCTGGACGGCAGCGCCCAGGCGAACGAATCCCTCATCACTGGCGAGGCGCGGGCCATTCCCAAGGAGCGCGGCGCGGAGCTGAAATCCGGCAGCTTTCTGATGGCGGGCCGCTGCGTGGCGCGGCTGACCCGTGTCGGGGCCGAGAGCTACGCCAGCCGCCTGACCGCTGAGGCGCAGGCCGACGGTCACAGGGTCGCACGCGGCGAGATGATGCGCAGCCTGGACAGGCTGATAAAATTCATCGGTGTGGCGCTGATCCCAATCGGCGCGGTGCTGATCTGGAAGCAGCATTGGGTACTGGAGCTTTCCATGAAGGAGACTGTCGACGCCACGGTGGCAGCACTCATCGGTATGATCCCGGAGGGACTGTACCTGCTGACGAGCGTTGCGCTGGCCGTGAGCATGATGCGGCTAGCCCGCCGCAAGGTGCTGACCCGCGACATGAACTGCATTGAAACGCTGGCCCGGGTGGACACCCTCTGCGTGGATAAGACCGGCACGATCACCGAGAGCACCATGCAGGCGGATGACCCGCTGCCGCTGACGGAAAATACACCCATCACCGAGATTTTATCGGCGTTCTACGCGGGTGGGAAGCCAGATAACGACACGGCCCGCGCCCTGACAGCCCGCTTTGGGCAGGGCGGCACGGCATGGGCTGCCGTGCGCACCATCCCGTTCAACACGGCGTACAAGTACAGTGCCAAAGACTTTGGCGCGCAGGGGTGCTACGTCGTCGGTGCGCCCGACGTGCTGGCGGGCAGCCGGGCGGGGGAGCTTGCCGACAGGCTGACCCCGCTGCTGGCCCAGGGCCGCCGCGTGCTGCTGCTGGCAAAATATAACGGCACCCTGCCGGACCCGCCCGCGGCGCTCGACCCCGCACAGCTGGAATTTTTGGCCTTGCTGCCGTTGCAGAACCGCATCCGCGAGAGTGCGCCCAAGACGTTCCGCTTCTTTGCGAAGCAGGGCGTGAAGATCAAGGTCATCTCGGGCGACGACCCGCAGGCTGTCAGCCATGTGGCCGCCAACGCGGGCATTGCCGGGGCCGAGCACTGGGTTGATGCCGCCACGCTGCAAAGTGAGGCGGCGCTGGCCGAGGCTGCCGAAAAATGCACGGTCTTTGGCCGAGTCACGCCCGAGCAGAAGCGCCAGCTCGTCCATGCTTTGCAGGCAAAGGGCCACACGGTAGCCATGACCGGAGATGGTGTAAATGACGTACTGGCGTTAAAAGATGCCGATTGCGGCATCGCGATGGCATCGGGTGCGCAGGCGGCCAGCCAGGTCGCGCAGCTTGTGCTGCTGGATTCGGACTTTGCCGCGCTGCCCGGCGTTGTGGCCGAGGGGCGGCGGGTCATCAACAACATCCAGCGCTCGGCGTCGCTGTTTCTGGTCAAGAACATCTTCTCGTTTTTGCTCAGCATCGTCGCGCTGGCCCTGCCGCTGGCCTACCCGTTCCAGCCGCTGCAGCTGTCGCTCGTCACGTTTGCCACCATCGGCGCACCGGCGTTCTTTTTGGCGCTTGAGCCGAATCACGAGCTTGTCCACGGTAAATTCATGCGGAACGTGCTGCGCAAGGCGCTGCCCGGCGGGCTGACGGATTTCCTGCTTGTGTTCTGCGCACAGGGGTTCGGCTATGCGTTCGACATCCCGTCCGACATGGTCGGTACGATCTGCACGTTGGTGATTTTGTGCGTGGGCTTGCAGATTTTGTGGGGTGTCTGCATCCCGTTCACGCCGCTGCACTGGGCCATCTGGGGCAGTATGACCGTGGCGGGCGTCGGCGGGGTGTTCCTGCTGGCGCGCTGGCTGCCGCTGGTGCGGCTGGATCTGGGCGGCACGCTGGTGCTGGTCGTTCTGCTGGCCCTGAGCGCCCCGACTCTGGCCGGGCTTGTCTTTATGGGCGAGCGGCTGCACGGCATGGTCAACGATTGGAAAAATAAAAAAGCACGAAAACACGTATAAAACGACAGCCCCGCCCGCAGAAAAACGGGTGGGGCTGTCGTTTTATCAAAATTATAATTGCAATAAGGGAATTATGAGAAATGGAAATCGCAGGGAGGGGCCTTGACCCCTCCGCGGGGCCTGGCGGCGGCCACGGTGTTCCCGGGCGGATATGTCCGGTCCCTACAGCCATTCCGGCAGGGAAGATGCGTTATTTTTTCAGCTCCTCCTCGATCTCCGGCAGATCCTCTTTGATAAACATAAAGCACAGGCTCACCAGCAGCAGCGCGCAGGAAAGCCAGATCGTCCTCTCGCCGAAGATGCCGACGCACTGTGTGCCGATGCCCGCACCCAGCGCAAAGATAAAGATAATGGCAAAGTACTGCAGGGACTTCCACAGCGCGTTTTTATCGTGGCTGTGTCCGAATGCGACCAGCGCGTCCATGCCGCTGCGCAGGTTGCCGATGCACATGGTACTGGCAAATGGGTAGCCATGCACCTTGCGGAACGCCTGCACCTGCATGGCGCAGGCAAACGAGACCAGCGCGTTTGCGACAATATCCCACCCGGCAGGGAAGAAGCCCACCGCGAACAGCAGCACGATCTCGGCCAGCACGACGAGCTGACGCCAGTGGATGCGGCGGGCCTGCCGCCAGCGCAGGCGGATGCACTCCGCCGCGGCCACACCCAGCGCAAAGGACAGAACGGGGATAAAATAGTGGGCAAACCGCGATAGATCGCCATCAAACAGGCTCTTGCTCATCAGCACGATGTTGCCGGTCTGGGCGTTGGCAAACACCTTGCCGCGCCCAATGTAGGTGTAGGCGTCCTGCAGGCCGCCCGACGCCGACAAGAACATGACCGTGCGGAATGCCTCCGACATCTGGCCGCGGTGATGCGGGAATAATTTTGACATGACTTTCCGACCTCTCTATATTACGTATAAACACCGCCATTATAGCGCGCCGCGCCGCCGCTGTAAAGTTTGCAGCAACACATGCGGCGTTTTGTACCAAAGTGACGCTGCAAAACGGAGAAAGATTTTATACAAAGTGCAGAAATTTGTGCAGGAGTATTACATGGGCGCAACTTTTGCGGTATACTGGCTTCACTTTCCAACGCAGTGAGACAACAGCCGCAGGGCGTCGCAACGAGTTGAGCGACACCTTGCGGCTGTTTTTGTTTTGGAGAAAATAACGTATATATGAGGAGTAATTACAATGCCGCAAACAAAGAAACAGGAAATCGTCTACACCGTCATGATGGTCTGCGTCATGGTCTACGGAATGGTCTGCTACAATATCGCACTGGATGTGGGTGGGATGCAGAATTTCATCTTCGCCGCTGCCCTCAGTGAGCTGCCCATCATGGGCGTCATTGGCTTTTTGCTGGACACGTTCCTGGTCGGCCCCACGGCCATGCGCATCGCCACGGGCTGGTTCACCCCAGGCGAGGACAAGCAGGTGTTCCTGGTGGCCGCTATCTCCTGTCTGTCCGCGTGGATGATGTGCCCGTTGATGAGCTTTTTCGCCACGCTGTTCTTCAAGGACAGCCACAACGCGAACTTTTTCGCCATGTGGGTGCAGACCACAGCGATGAACTATCCCACGGCATTTTTGTGGCAGCTGTGCGGCGCGGGCCCGCTGGTGCGGTTCGTGTTTGGCAAGGGTCTGGCCGCTATGAAAAAGAAGTGATAACGATTTCATAATACATCTAATACATCGACAGAAAAAACACAAACCTGATTTTGTACCAATAAAACTGCACAAAAACCACTTGCTATATTTGGTAATAGTGCTATAATACGGCTGAACCTGAAAGTTGGGTGTACCTATTTATATAGAGAAAAGCCCCTTGGCCCCCTCGCAGAGGGAGGCAGGGAACCCAACCCAGGTAAAGCTCCCAAAGAGTGAGGTGCATTGCATGAAAGATGTCAACGACCTGATGCAGGCCATTTTGGAGATGGATGCCGCCCAGCGCCGCGAAAGCGAGAAGGCCAGGCTTGAGCGCTCTGCCCGGCTGGCTGCTCTGGACGAGCAGAAGCAGAAGATCATCGCGGAGTGTGACGCCCGCGAGAAGTCCGAGTCCGCCGCCGCCGCAAGAGCTGCCGAGGAGGGCAACGCCGCCGCACTGGCCGCGCTGGAGACCCAGCGTAGCCAGGCAGCCGAGGCCATGACCGCCGCCGCAAAGGCCCATGAAGCCGAATGGTGCGCTACGCTTGTACAGCGCACCCTGGGCGGGGAGGCCGCACAATGATGCCCACGGGCAAGGCAAGCGGCAACGCCGTGCTGGCCAAGGCCCGCGCCCTGTACGGCAGCCGCCTGCGGGCCGACGATTACCGCCGCCTGATGGCCTGCCGCACGATGACCGAGCTGGCCGCGGCCTTGAAAGAATACCCGCTGTACAGCGAAGCGCTGGCCGAGGTCAACCCCCAGTACGCCCGCCGCGTCCAGCTGGAAAACCTGCTGCGCCAGAGCCTGTACACCCGGTACGACAGCCTTTGCCGCTATGACCGCAGCGCGGGCAGCAAAGTGTATGAGTATTTCACCCTCTGCTGTGAGGTCGATGAGCTGACTGCCGCCATGCGGTGCCTGGACGCAGGCCGCCCGGGCGATTACCTGTTCCGCCTGCCGGAGTTCTTGCAGCAGCGCTGCTGCATCGACCTCTACGCGCTGGCCAAGGCCACGAGTTTGGACGGTATCCTGGCCGTTGTGGCCGGTACGCGGTGGGAAAAGGTCCTGGCACCGCTGCAGAACGCCAAGCCGGACCGCGGCCTGACCGCCCAGGCCGAGCCGCTTCTGCAGGACTTCCGCCACCGCGCACTGGTGGCGCTGGCCCCCGCTAAGGGCGGCACAAGCGCTGCGCCGAACCTGCGCGACCTCGTCGAGCTGGAATGCGACACCTCCGCTGTTTCCAACGCTGCGCGGCTCATCCGCATCGGCGCGCCGGACTCGGTGGTGCGCACCAACGCCCGCCGCGACTGCACGGCCCTGACGAACGACGAGTGGGAATACCTGCTCGCCGCCCGCGATCTGGACACGTTCAAGGCGCGGTTCGCCAGGACGAAGTACGGCCCGCTGCTGGAACACCATGAGTACAGCGTTTTGAAGGAGGGCTTCTTCCACTACCGATGCGACTGGTGCCGCAAGTGGCTGCGGTTCTCCACTGACCCGACGCTGGTCATGCTGTGCTACGTCTGGCTGGCCCGGTGTGAGGTGCAGGATCTGGATCACATCATTGAGGGCGTGCATTACAAGCTGCCGCCCGAGGATGTCCAGCCGCTGCTGGTGGGGTTTGATGAGAAGGATTGAGTGACCCTTGGCCCCCTCTGGGAGGGGGCTCCGCCCGCAGGCGGTGGGGGAGAGAGCTTCGCGGCAGCCCGAAATATTTCGGGTGATGGCAAGGTTCGCTCCCTCCGCCCCTGCGGGGCACCGTCCCCCTCTGGCGCAAGCGCCACCTCCCCCGTGTCGGGGGAGTTTGTCTCGCCGAGGGAGGCAAGCTGAAACAAGGAGTGTGAACTGATTGGTTGAAAAGATGAAACTGGTGCGGGTGCAGGGCACGATGCCCCAGCTGAACGAGTTTATCGGCTCGTGCTGCATGGACGGACGCTTTGACCTTGAGCCCGCAACCAGATATATGTCGGAATCGCTGGGATACGGCGCTCTGAATGAGGAGAACCCCCACACCGCGATCCGCGACCAGATCGAGACGATGGCCAAAGAGGCCAATATGGAGCTGCACGAGGGGCAGCAGCACAGCGACCCGGTGGATGCCGAGGGCCGCAGCTATCTGAGCGACCTGCTGGAAAAGATCGACGACCTCTGCGCCGAGCGCAAGGTCCTGCTGGACCAGAAGAAGCTCTGCGAGGACGGCATCGAGCAGTACAGCCACTTTACCGGTCTGAAGGTCAACGTGGACGATATTCTCGACTGCGCCCACGTCAAGATCCGCTTCGGCTTCCTGCCGACGGAGGGCTACAACAAGCTGATGAACAACTACGGCGACGACCCGTACATCCTGTTCACCCCCTGCAACCAGACGAAGGCCGGTTACTGGGGCGTCTACATGACCCCGCGGGAGCACGCGCTGGAGACCGACGGCATCTTCTCGATGCTCTACTTTGAGCCGGTGCATGTGCCCGGCGCGGCTGGCTCGCCCGCCGAGATCATCGAGCACTTTAAAGAGAACCTCGACGTTGTCAACAAGAGCGTCGAGGACGTCAACGCCCGCATTGCCGCCCTGTGGCAGCAAAACGCCGACAAGGTCCAGCTGCTGTACAACACAGCCTGCTACTACGCGGCGGTCTACGACCTGCGCCGCATGGCCGCGGTCAAGGGCGAGCACTTCTTCTGCGTCGGCTGGGTCCCGGCGTCGGAGGTGGACGAGGTCGCGGGCAAGGCCCGCGGCATCCATGGGCTGCGCGTCACGGTGGACGGACCGGAATCCGCCGGTAAGATGACGCCCCCCACCAAACTGAAAAACCCCTGGTGGAGCCGCCCTTTTGAGTTTTTCGTCGAAATGTACGGTCTGCCCGCTTACGGCGAGACAGATGTCACCGGCTTTGTAGCGATCACATTCACCGTGCTGTTCGGCATGATGTTTGGCGACGTCGGGCAGGGTATTGTGCTGGCACTGTTCAGCACGTTCATGTGGAAGGTCAAGCACAATGACCTGTTCCATCTGATGATCCCCTGCGGCATTTCGAGCACGATCTTCGGCCTGGTCTACGGTTCTCTCTTTGGCTACGAGGAGGCCCTTGACCCGCTCTACCATGCGCTTGGCATGGCAGGCAAGCCCGTTTCCGTTATGGATTCCATCACCGGCATCCTGATGGTGGCTGTCTACATCGGCATTGTGCTGGTGCTGGCCGCCATGGTACTGAATATGTACACCCACGCCCGCCACAAGGAGTGGGGCGAGTTCATCTTCTCGCCCAACGGCCTTGTCGGCATGGTGACCTACCTGTGCGGCGTTGATCTGGCGTCCGCTTATATGGGTGCTGTCACGTTTATGCCGCAGGTGCTGGCGGTGGTCGGCATGGTCGTCGGTCTGGTGCTGCTGCTCTTTGCGGAGCTGCTGGCCCCGATGGTCGAGGGCAAGCCCTGGAAGCCTGCGGGCGGTATGGGCAACTACCTGATGCAGAGCGTATTTGAGCTGCTGGAAACGGTGCTGAGCTACCTGTCCAACACGATCTCGTTCTTGCGTGTCGGTGCGTTCGTCATCGTCCACGCCAGCATGATGATGGTCGTCTTTACCCTGGCCGGTACGCCGAACAACATTGTTGTGGTCATCCTGGGCAACCTCGTGGTCATCTGCCTCGAGGCACTGCTCTCCGCCATTCAGGGCATCCGTCTGGAGTTCTACGAGATGTTCAGCCGCTGCTACAAGGGCGGCGGCCGCAAGTTCGTAGCCTTTGATTTGAAGAAAGCAAAAGCGTAAGATGCGCCGTAGGGGCCGGACATGTCCGGCCCGCAACCATCCCACAATCGGACGATAGAATCGAAGCCGCGGGCCGGGCATGCCCGGCTCCTGCAAAAGCGCCTTGACAGAGGGGCGCGGAATAAAACAAAAAATTACGGAGGGTTCCATTATGAAAACCAAGTTCAGCAAACTGTTCGTTACCATCCTGATCGTGGCCGCTGTGACCTGCTGCGGCGCACTGGGCGTCTTTGCCGCGGATGATGCCAATGCCGACACCACCGCTGCCACCACCGCTTCCGAGACCGTCAACACCGACAATGACCACAACAGCTCTTTGAGCATCGGCCTGGTCGCTGCCGCTCTGGCTACGGGTCTTGCCGGTATCGGCGGCGGCATGGCCGTCGCTTCCGCTGCGCCTGCCGCTATCGCAGCCAACAGCGAGAACGAAAAGACCTTCGGCAAGAGCCTGATCTTCGTCGCCCTGGGCGAGTCCATCGCTCTGTACGGCCTGGTCATCTCCATCATGATCCTGTCCAAGCTGGTGTAACGCCATGCGGTTCTTTCTCATCAGCGACAACTCCGACGCCATGAACGGTCTGCGCCTTGCGGGTATTGAGGGCACCGTCGCCCGCAGCGAGGCCGACCTGCGCAACGCGCTGGAAATGGCAGCCCAGCAGCCCGACATCGCCGTGCTGCTCGTGACCGAGAAGATCGCCGAGACCTACACGGCCACGCTGGACAGCGCCCGCGCTGCCGGTGGGCCGCTGCTCATCACGGTGCCCTCCACCGGCGGCGGTGCTGCCGGTAAGGACCGCCTGACCCGCTATATCCGCGAGGCCATCGGCGTCAAGATTTAAGAGGTGTGACCATGAACGAATTAGATACCCGCGCCGAGCGATTCCTCGAGTCCATCCGCGCCGAGGGCGAGGCTGCCTGCGCCGCCATCCGTGAGGAGACGGAGCGCGCGATCAACAGCCAGCTGGACGAGACGCGCAGGACCGAGAACGACCGCGTGGAGCGCACCCTGCGCTTTGAGACCGAGCGCGCCAAGACCCGCGCCAACCGCGATTTGAGCGCGGCCCGCATGGCCGCCCGCGCCACGCTGGCTGCCCAGCGCCAGAAAATCGCCGACGAGACCTTCTCGAAGGCCCGTGAGCAGCTGGCTGCCTTTGTGGCCGGCAAGGACTACGCCGCCTGGCTGCAGAAAGAGGCAGCTTCTCTGGCGGAGACCTTAGGCGAGAACGCCAAGATCACGGCCCGCGCTGCCGACCTGCCGCTGCTGAAAAACGTCGAACTGCCTGCAGGCACCGTTCTGGAGGCCGACGACAGCATCACGTTGGGCGGCCTGAAGGGCGCAAACCCCGCGAAGGGCGTGGCTGCCGACGATACGCTGGAGGCCCGTCTGGAGGCCCAGCACGACTGGTTCCTGGAAAACGCCGGTCTGGAAATTAACATTTGAGGGGCAAAGCTATGAAAAATACAATTTACAGCATCAACGGCCCCGTTGTCACCATCAAGGGCAAGACTGATCTGGAAATGATGGAGATGGTCTATGTCGGCAAGGCACGCCTTGTCGGCGAGGTCATCCGCATGAACGACAAGGAAACCACCATCCAGGTCTATGAGGAGACCGGCGGCCTGAAGGCAGGCGAGCCTGTCGAGAGCACGGGCGGCCCGCTGTCCGTGACCCTCGGCCCCGGCATCCTGCGCAATATCTATGACGGCATCCAGCGTCCGCTGCCCGCCATCGAGCAGCACATGGGCAGCTTCATTGAGCGCGGTGCGCATGAGCCGTCTCTGGACGAGGCCGCCAAGTGGGACGTGACCGTGACCGTACGGCAGGGGGACACCCTGACCGCGGGCCAGATCTACGCCACCTGCCCCGAGACCCCGGCCATCGAGCACCGCTGCATGGTGCCGCCGACGGTCTCCGGTACGGTCACCTGGGTGGCCGACAACGGCAGCTACACCGTCAACGAGCCTATCGTCAAGCTGACCGATGCCAAGGGTAAGGAGCACACGCTGACCCTCTGCCAGAAGTGGCCTATCCGCACCCCGCGCCCGTCTGCCGAGCGCATGACCTCGCCCCGCCCGCTGATCACGGGTCAGCGTGTCATCGATACGATGTTCCCGCTGGCCAAGGGCGGCGCTGCGGCCATCCCCGGCGGCTTCGGTACCGGCAAGACGATGACCCAGCACCAGATCGCAAAATGGTGCGACGCCGACATCATCATCTACGTCGGCTGCGGCGAACGCGGCAACGAGATGACGCAGGCTTTGCAGGAGTTCAGCGAGCTGGTCGACCCCCGCACGGGCAAGAGCCTGATGGATCGTACCGTCCTGATCGCGAACACCTCCAACATGCCTGTCGCCGCCCGTGAGGCTTCTATCTACACCGGCATCACGCTGGCTGAGTATTACCGCGACATGGGCTACCACGCCGCCATGATGGCCGACTCCACCTCCCGCTGGGCCGAGGCTCTGCGTGAGATCAGCGGACGTCTGGAGGAGATGCCCGCCGACGAGGGCTACCCCGCGTACCTGCCCAGCCGTCTGGCCGAGTTCTACGAGCGCGCCGGTTACGTCAGGACGCTGAACGGCGCGGAAGGCTCTGTCTCCGTCATCGGCGCCGTCAGCCCGCAGGGCAACGACTTCTCCGAGCCTGTCACCCAGAACACGAAGCGCTTCACCCGCTGCTTCTGGGCACTGGATAAGTCGCTGGCCTACGCCCGCCACTATCCCGCCATCAACTGGAACGACTCCTACAGCGAGTATCTGGGCGACCTCGGCGGCTGGTACTACGACAACGTCGGCCACGACTTCATGTCCTGCCGTGAGCGCATCGCCAACCTGCTGCTGCAGGAGAACAATCTGATGCAGATCGTCAAGCTGATCGGCTCTGACGTGCTGCCCGACGACCAGAAGCTGACGATTGAGATCGCCCGCGTCATCCGCGTCGGATTTTTGCAGCAGAACGCCTTCCACGCGGTTGACACCTACGTCCCGCTGGAAAAGCAGCTGAAAATGATGGAAACCATTCTGTACCTGTACGACAAGTGCGCCGCACTCGTCGCCAAGCAGGTGCCTGTCAGCCGTCTGCTGGCCACCGGCCTGTTTGACGAGCTGGTCCAGATGAAGTATACCGTGCCCAACGACGATTTGAGCAAGCTGGACGAGCTGCAAAAAGCAATCGACACCAAGCTGGCCGCCGTGGCCCAGGGCTGATGAGGAGGGAACAACATGATTCTGGAACATATCGGACTTTCCCAAATCAACGGCAGTCTGGTCGTGCTGGACGGCGTCAAGGGCGTCCAGTATGACGAAATGGCAGAGCTGCACCTCGACGACGGCTCGACCCGCGTGGGCCGTGTTGTCCGTGTCGATGGTGACCGCTGCGTCATTCAGGTGTTTGAGGGCACCCGCGGGCTGAGCCTTGTCAACAACCGCACGGTGCTGACCGGCCACCCGATGATGATGGATTTAAGCCCCGAGCTGCTGGGCCGCGTGCTGGACGGTCTGGGCCGCCCCATCGACGGCCTCGGTGACATTTACCCCGTCGCCCGCCGCGATGTCAACGGCGCGCCCATCAACCCCGTCAGCCGTGTCTACCCCCGCAACTACATCCACACCGGCATTTCTTCGATTGACTGCCTGGCCACGCTGATCCGCGGCCAGAAGCTGCCGATCTTCTCCGGCTCCGGCATGAAGCACAACGAGCTGGCCGTCCAGATCGTCCGTCAGGCCAGCGTGGCCGACGGGTCGGACTTCGCCATCGTGTTCGCCGCTATGGGCGTCAAGAACGACGTTGCGTCGTACTTCCGCGAGAGCTTCGAGAGCTGCGGCGCGATGGAGCGCGTCGTCATGCTGCTGAACCTCGCCAACGACCCCATCATCGAGCGTATCATCACGCCGCGCGCCGCGCTGACCGTGGCCGAGTATCTGGCGTTTGACCTGAACAAGAACGTGCTGGTCATCCTGACCGATATGACGAGCTACTGCGAAGCCCTGCGCGAATTCTCGTCCTCCAAGGGCGAGATCCCGGGCCGCAAGGGCTTCCCCGGCTACCTGTATTCCGATCTGGCCAGCCTGTACGAGCGCGCCGGCATCATCAAGGGCAGCAAGGGCTCTGTGACCCAGATCCCGATCCTGACTATGCCCGGCGACGACATTACCCACCCCATCCCCGACCTGACGGGCTACATCACCGAGGGGCAGATCGTGCTGGACCGCGGCATGGATGCCACCGGCCTGTATCCGCCTGTGTCCGTGCTGCCCAGCCTGTCCCGTCTGATGAAGGACGGCATCGGCGCGGGCTACACCCGCGAGGATCACGTCACACTGTCCAACCAGCTGTTCGCCTGCTACGCCAAGGTGCAGGACGCCAAGGCGCTGGCCAGCGTCATCGGCGAGGAGGAGCTGTCCCAGAGCGATAAGCAGCTGATGGCCTTTGGCCGCGCGTTTGAGCAGGAGTTCATCGGCCAGGGCAACACCGACCGCACGATGGAGCAGACCCTCGACCTCGGCTGGGAGCTGCTGGCGACCCTGCCCCGCAACGCTCTGGACCGCTGCGACGCCGCGACGCTGGATAAGTATTACGAACCGGCGAAGGCGAGAATCAGTAAAGCAAATAATAAATAAAAAATAATAAATAATAAATGTGGATGCGCGGCAGCACCCCCGGCAGGGGGAGGTAGGGGCGAACATTGTTCGCCCGCCCGTTTGCC
>OHUI01000467.1_pt1 | contig 21707 bp, 23 predicted proteins | sample 1579231 | NCBI WGS metagenome assembly OHUI01 (sample SAMEA3882509, study PRJEB24775) | human gut metagenome | biome: human-associated habitat; feature: intestine environment; material: feces | place: Netherlands | collected 2009/2010 | reverse complement strand
CCGGCGTTCAGATAATTCCCATAATTTTGCGGCTTCCTGCACTGTCATATAATCAAACATAGTTGACCTCCCATATTCACTAATACTCATATTATAGTCGGTCAAACGAACAATATCAACTGTGCAAATTGAACCGCCATTTCTATACATAAGACATTAAATCTCTCAATACAAGAAATTACACATCGTTTTATAGGAACTATCGTCTCTGTATAATAGATGTATCAATTCTAACAAGCATAGGCGGTGAGTGAATGAGTGAAACATTTGACTTTATGGCATTGGGACAAGCTATTAAAAAAGCCCGTGAAGCAAAGGAAATGACGAGGGAGCAGTTAGCGGAAATTCTTGATGTTGCCCCAAGACATATACAGTCTATTGAGAACGAGGGGCAATATCCGAGCTTTCCGTTGTTTATCCGTCTTGTTACGATGTTTGATATATCGGTGGACCAGTACATATTTTCAGATAAGCAGACGGAGAAAACAACTTTACGCCGACAGATTGATTCAATCCTCGATACATTCGGAGATAAAGAACTCACGATTATGCTTTCCCATTCCTTTTCAAATAATGCTTTGAGTGCCGCTATATTTTGCAGGATAATAGACACGAACACCTGCCTTGACCGCATCACAGCCAGAATTTTTGAAAAGTCCTCTGGCAAACTGACGTTGCTGAACTCGTCCATAAGAAAGTGGACGGGGACGGGCAAAGCGCCGCCGTATTTGTGGTCGGCAAGATAAAATAACTGCTGAAAAAGCTGCGTGTATAAGATACTGACAAGGAAATTGAAACTCGTATCGTTATCGGGTATGAGCGCAAAGAGCGCCACTTTCTTTTCACCGAGGGACGGTAAATCCAGTTCGTCCGTAGCGGTCAGAGCCGCCAGAGAGGACAGGTTGAACTTTTCCAGCCTTGCCGCCAACGTGATCTGAATTCGCCGTTCGATTCAATAATCTTGATCGGGCGGCTAAATTCCTGCCGCTTGATATACACGCCCTGATCTCGCCAAAAATCCTTGTCGCCCAGTCTGCTTGCGTCCTTATTGAACGCCAGAATCAAAAGGGCGTTGGTAGCGGAGTAGTGACGGAAATTTGCCTGCACATCGAGATAGTCACGGAACTTGCCGCCGTCTGCGGTGACTTCCTCTGCGGTGGCGTCGGCAAGGAAATAAATTTCGTCACGCTCCGCCTTTTTCTTGGCCGCCCAAGCCTCTTTGTCAAAATCTTCATTTTGCGGGGCGGGGTCAAAAATATCATCAAAATTGCTCATAAATTATCTCTCCTTTGCTTTCTTACTCTTTTTTCGGGACGGCTGTTTGTGGGTAGTCGTCTGCTGCCTTTGTGGCTTTTTTGATACGGTGGGTTCGGGAGCAGCCGGGGAATCCGCTTCTTTCTGCCGGTTCTCCCGGATTTCCCGCAATTCCTCACGGACAGAGGGGCGTTCTTCGGGAGATTTAACAATACCCTCGGCGGTTCTGCTTTGCTTGTTTGAGGTAGGCTCGGACGGACGGGATTTCTCCATCTTTGCCGCTTCGGGGTTTGGGGGCGCGTTTTCCTCCTTTCTCACGGGAGCGCCCATTAAATCGTCAAGCAGCCGGTCGTCCTCGGTCTTTTCGGGTTGCGCCTGTTCAGGAGCAGAGGGGGCGGTTGCCTTGGCCTTTTCGGATTTGGTCTGCTCAATGTCCCGTTTGATGGAAACGGTATCGACCGCAGCCAGCTTGAACCGTTCTACAATGCGGTTGATTTTAGAAGCGTCCTCGGCGCGAACCATAACGTCAACCATACCGTCCGTTGATTTGCCCTTACCCCGCAGAGCACAGTAAACAACGCCGTACCGTTTGGCTTCGGCCGCAAACTGTTTCAAATGCTCCTCGCTTACGGTAAACACTTTAAGCTCCTTGCCGCTTTTCAACATACCCGTCAGTCGCTGCCTGCCTTTGGTTTTGTTTTTATCCCTGTTTTTCAGAACAGCGTAAATCATAGCGGCGATATTCTTTGCCGCAGAGCCGGTCAGCTTTAAGGCAACTTCCGTACCCTCTAAACTCAACCTAACGATTTGTTCTGCTGCGTCGCCTGATGTGTTCATTCTCACGATTCTCCTTTCTTTGATTCTCGTCCTCACGGACGGTTTTGATTTTTTCTTTGATAATGCCCGAACGGACGGCGATACCGTCACACAGAGCAAGTTCTTTCCACAGACCTGCAAGCTCGTCGGAAATGGCGGCAATGCGTGATTTGATTTCTGCGGTCTTGCCCTTGTCGGTCTTTACTGCTGCCGTCCGGGATAGCCGGTATAACTCTTTTCGGTCAGCAATTAAAGATTCTGCTTTCTGCTGAACCTCGCCACGGTATGAAAAAAGCTGTTCGGCGGTATCAATACGATTCCGCACAAGCAGCCTCGTTTCGGCGGTGATAGCGTCCAGTTTTCGCAAATCCTCCCGCAGCAGGAAGTGAAGCCGTTTCAGGCTCGCCCGTGTCCTGTCTTTTGGGAAGATACCGAGCAAATAGCAGTAGTGGAGATAATGCCCTCATCGTTTTTCACGCTGCGGTTCGGGCGCATACCGTTGATCTTGCCTTCCTCATTACAGACAATACAAACTTCTTCTTCAAAGGGATAAAAGGGTTCGATCAGTCCGCCGACGGTTTTCTGCATACCTTCCAGAGAAGCGTCGATCTCAACCGGACGAGCCAATTTGGACGGCTCCAATAAAACAACTTTGATTTTTTTGTCATCACTCATAGCGAAAACTCCTTTCAGCGTTCATAGTCACGGCTTCGCTCTTTTGTTCTTGCATCGAAATCCACGCCAACAAAAGCCTCAGCGTCGAGGATATATTCGCTGTCGTTCCATTTCCGCTCAACAAGTTCCTCTGCCTGTTCTCGTGAAGCTGCCTCAATCTCAACCGTTTTTTGCAGGGTTTCGGTAATCGTAACCTCGTAAGTTTTCATTGTTTTGCTCCTTTCTTCGTAGGATTCAAAAATTGCTGCGGCGTTATCGGATTGCAGGGACAACTTGATACCGCACTCATCTTCCAATGCAATCAATAAAGAACACAATTCTTTGGCGTTTTGTATCCGTGGGACGGCAAGCGCCGAGGGAGAAATGCCAAGCGCCTGTGCCATTTGGCACAACAGGTTTTGTTTCGGCGTCCTTGCGCCGGATTCGTACTGTGCAATTCGTATGTCGGCGCTTTCCGCAGGAAAGCCCACGGCCATACCTAACGCTTTCTGCGTCATACCCCGCAGAATACGAAAATGCCGGATTCTTTTTCCTGTATTCAGTAGTTCCGTCATTTGTTATCGCTCCTTTGCTCGCTCCTTTCGTTTGGTAATGGGAAGTCCGAGCCGCATACATAGAAAATCGTTGTAATCCTTGCCCTGCGGGGGCGGCTTGCTCTCCACCTCAACCGCATACTTTTTCGGCAGCAGGGTTTTGATGGTTTCGGTGGCTTGTTTGCCCGTCAGGTCGTTATCCAACCGCAAAATCACCTTGCAGATATGCGGGTGTTCTTCCAGATACCGTACAAGGGCGGCGGGCAGGGTGCTTTCTGAAATGTTCTTTTTCGGACGGTAAACACCGGCAAGAGAGAGAAGGTGATCGCTTCGCCAGTCTTTGCCGTACAGTTTCAAAAGCGTTCCATAGGAAAGCAGATCAACCGCCGATTCAAACAAATGCAGCCGGCCGCTTTCTCCTGCTGCGGGAATCCCAAAAGAATAATGCTTGTCGCTTCCGGTGGCGTCTCCGATGAAATCCGAGCCTATCCCACGCAGGTTTGCATAGCGGGCTTTGCCGTCCTTATCCATACCGATAAACACAACGTTGTGATGAGGATAGCTTTCATACAGCCGTCCCGTGCTGATACAAAAATCTATCAGATCATAGTCGATACCTCGGTGGTGCAGATATTCGACGGCGTGGGTGTCACACCGGCTGACCTGCGGCAATAGCAAAACTTTCGGCTTTTCTTCCTTTGGGGCAGGTTCATAGATGGGCGGCGAAACCGCCGTGCTTCCCATAATTGTCTCGACCGCCTCCGTAAACGGCATTTCTTTTACCTTGATAAGATAATCAAGGGCAGAGTAGCCGCCAATCCCACGGGAAAACCAGCACCATTTTCCGTTGGAGATTTTCAAGCTGTCGTGTTCACGGGTGCAGTAGGTGTTGCCGCCGAAATGAACAAGCTCCTGCGGCTCATAGTTTTTAAGGTAGGTCAGCAAGTCCATTGCACGGGCTTTTTCCACGACTTCCGGCGGGATATATGGCATACATTTTCACCTCCATTCTGAAATAAAAAAAGCCGAGGGGCTTTCAAAATGAAAACCTCTCGGCTATGTAAAGAAATTCAGATATGGAAAAACGGCACGGAAAATCCCGTGCCGCCGCCGATCAAAATGCTCCGACCTTTTTCAGATAGGAAATGCAGTCAGTATGTCCCCTGAAATAGATGTGCTCCCGTTCCATACTTTCGAGCCGGAATTGAAGCCTGAAATAATTTGCCAAAACTTCGTGTTCTTCGGACGATAGGGTGAACCCGCCCGCACCCTCTATAACCTTTTGGATAAAGGGATTTTTTGCTTTCAAGTCGGATATGCTTTGGTACAGAGAGTAGTATTCCTCATTGCTTTTTCGCAAATCAACCGTTATATCGTTTTCGATTTCTTCAAAGGAATCCGCTATACGTCCGGCTAAATCAAGATATGAACTGTTTTCGCTCATAAAATCACTTCCTCGCTTTTTTATTATACTATACCCAACAGGCGAAACAATATCAAAGGTACGAAACCGCTTGCTTCCCCATACACCGCCAGAATTACGTTTTATTTTTAGAAAAATGAACCATACCCGTATAATACGGATATAAATTATTATAATGCACCCTGCCCGTGGTTACAATATATTTGGCTAATTTCTTAAAGCAAAGGGGGTGCAGTATGGAACTTGATTACAAAGCAATAGGCAAGCGTATCAAGATCGCCCGCATTAAAGCCGATTTAACCCAAGAAAAACTTTCTGAAATGGTAGGCGTTTCGCCCACGCATTTAAGCAATATTGAAACAGGGACAACAAGGGTCAGCCTGAACACTATTATCAACATTGCCAATGCTTTGCATATAACAAGTGACGACCTGCTTTGCGATAATGTGGTAAAGGCAAAGGTTCAGTTTGAAAAGGATATTGCGCTCATATTAGAGGACTGCGATGAGTATGAGATTCGCATAATCCGTGATATGGCGTCGGCAACAAAAGAAACGCTGCGCCGTGACGCTCATCTCCGCAAGCTCGCCGATCAATAAAATCATACTCTATTAAAATGTAAGGGGCAAGTCTGAAAAGACCTGCCCCTTTATCAACGGGCAACATCTTTGTTTACTTCGGCTTTAGAGGGTGTGGGGCGGGTACAAACATTCGGGCTTTGAATACGGTATTCTTCGGGTATGTTCTCGATATTTCCGTCGTAGACTTCAACAAAACTGCTGCTATCCATACGGATATACCCTGTGTCGGTAAATGCTCCGGTTTCACTCATATAAATATCTTCGCCAAATCCATAGTAGTCAATATAATCGGCAAGAGGCCCCATACGGCTTGTATCATAACAGCCGCTTTTTTCGGCCCAATAATAGCCGAGATCATATTCGTCTGATATTCCCGGCAAAAAATCGAAACAATCCAGATTTTCGGTTAGATTGATTAAGTCTTTTACACTGTCAGCACATTCGCCCAAATCAAAAACCGCTTGCCAAAACTCCGTATTCTCATTTAGTGTTATCAGCTTTCCGGCAAGATAATTCAGCTCGCTCAAACTTTCATATTCTCCGCAAAGGTCATAAAGATTTGGAATATGAAACTCATAATCGCTGATAAACCATTCTTCATAGCGGCGGCCTATGCCGATTCTCTTAAATACCTCCTGCATTTCGTCATTAGTAATGGGAAATTTGACCCATTCGCCGACGAGCTCCCCCTCGTTATACTTTCCGAGGTTTGTTACAAAGGCTTCAAAGGCACAATCTCTTGAATCAGATAAGTTATTCATCGTCCCGCCTCCTTATCGTTCTTTTGCGGTTTCTTGTCGCTGGCGTGGAATCGGGAACCCGTACACTTTGGCAATATCATCGCCGAGCCTACGGGTCACTCGCACAATATCCGCACGGGTGGCCTTGCCATAATAGATTTTTTCTTTCAGGTTGTCGATCTGTGTTTCTGAAATACCGTCTTTATAAACACGGTAGAGATAGTGGTTTGTCCCGTCGTGATGGATAGCGTCGCAGCGAAAATCGCCGTTTCTGTCTACAAACCAAGTTACATAGTCCGTGTCCGAATACAGGCAGTCACGGATATTGCCGCTTTGGATTTCCTTATATCCCATACGTCGGCCGTTCCAAAGCCCCAAGTCCCCGACAACGAGAATGGGGCGGGATAGCTGAATATCCAGATTGCTTCGCTCATCGTCCAGATAGTCGCCATTGATTTCATACATCAGAGCAATCGGATAGTTCCGGGTATTGTTCCTCCAAATCGTCTTTCCAGTCGTCATAGTCAAGGTCGTTGCTCCAAATGACGTGTCTGCCGTCACTCATTGTAATCGCCCTCGCTTTCCGTCATCAAATATTGCCCGAACTCGGTAAATGCGTACCAGTTCGTGCGGTCAAAGCGGCTTTCGTTGAAATGTCCCTTAACAAGAACACGCCCTTTTATCAACCGCTTCAGCGCATAACGGATTTCGTCATAGGAAAGGTACGGAAAGAACCCCGTCAACATCTGCACCGAGCAGCGAAACCAAACCTTGCCTTCGTGTAACTGCGGCTGCCGTATGCTCTTGCCCTCGATACATTCCCAAATGAACGCCGCAAGCACGGCAGCATTGATACCGTACTTCTGCGCTATGTCAGAATGGAAATAGTGAACCATAGTCGAATCCTCCTTATCTTTTTTTCGGGTATGTAAAGAGGGCGGCTGCATTGGCCGCCCTCGGTCGTTATTTTTTACGGCTTCTGATCTTCAGAAAAATCAAAGCGCCTATAATGAAAACGACCAAGCCGATAGCAACGATTGTTTTCACGTCCATTATTCAGCGTCCTCCTTTTTAGATTTTTTCTTCAAGCCGATCACACCGAGAACCGCAGCGCCGGCCGCAGAAACGCCGAGCAGGGAGAGCCAAAGGGCAGGATTCCTGTCGTCGCCTGTTTTCGGAGTGTCTCGGAGTTCGTTGTGCATTTCTACTGTGGTAACAGCGCCCTCAAATACGCTGGCTGTCTTATCCGCAGGGAGTACATAGGCGGCAGAAGCCCCGTCCGAAACTTCGGATACGGTGTAATCGCCAATGCGGAGATTTTCAATGAAGATTTCCCCGTTTTCATCGGTAACAAAGACCTCGGTATAACCATTTGAGCCGGTCACTCGGAACGAAAAACCCTCCACCTTGCCGTCCGAGGAAGTCTTGACGATTTTCAGAGAGCCGACCTGCGGGGTGTTGACAAATCCCTTGCCCGCTTCATTTTCGACGGTGACGGTCTTGCCGTGTTCGGTGATTTCAAAATAATAGGCGTTCTCGTCCAGATAGAAGCCCTCCGGCGCTTGCTGTTCTTTTACAAAATAGCCGCCGTAGGTGAGGTCGTGCATTTCATAAACGCCTGTGCTGACTTCGGAGAGTTCGCCGATTTTTTCGTCGTTCTCGTCAAAAGCCTTATCGCCATTACTGTCACGGTAGACGGCAAACTTTGCGCCCGTCAGTTTGTTTTCGGGATAGTCCTTGTCGGTTTTGGTGAGCTGCACATTCCCTCGAATCAGCGTGTTTTCGATTTCCACCTCAATGATGGCGCCGTCCTTATCAATAGTGACGGCAAAGGATTCTTCCGAAAGCACAAAGCCGGTCGGGGCTTCGATTTCACGCACGACCCAGTTTCCGTAAGGCACATTTGCAAACGAAAAGCTGCCGTCCTCGGCAGAGATGGCGGTCATAATCGCATTTTCGGTGATGAACTCGGTGCAATCCGGTTTGAAAAGGCCGATGACAGCGCCGCCGAGGGCGCTTCCGTTCTCGTCTTTTTTCAGCCCGTGAATTTCACCGTAAATCAGATCGTTGCTGATTGCTGCGCCGTCATTTGCTTTGATTTCCACAATGGCGGTGTCCTGTCCCATATAAGAGAACTCAAACGGGTACTTTTCGTCGGAGAGGATATAGTGCTCGTCGGTAGAAAGCTCCTTGAAATAAAAACTGCCAAACGGCAGGTCGGTCTTGCAAACGGCGTGGCCGCTTTCATCTACGGAGAGGATTTCAAGCAGCCCGTCCGCAGGAATAACCGAGCCGTCTGCTGCGGTCACATCTTCGGCGGCAAACAAGCCAAAGGTAACGGCGGTAATCTCGCCGTTTGCGCCGATACCGAACTGTTCATTTTGCTCTAAAATCTTGTCGAGGGTAACGGTTGCTTTCTGTCGCTCATTATAGAAGCTGGCGTCTGTTTCGGTAATCTCGATTTCCTGTCCCGCATAGGTGAGTTCTGCGGTGTGGACTTCTCCATTCAGAACCATTCCATAGGGAGCAGTAATTTCACGGATTTCATATTTTCCAAGATAAAGCGGTTTGCTCTCGGCAAGCCCTGTGTCGTCCGTCGTTATAGTGTCAACCACTTCGCCGGCAGTATAGCGCAGCGTACCGTCCAGCGTGTAAATATCCTCGGCGGCAGTAATTTCATAAACTGCGCCCGCAAGCCCCTGTACGGAATAGACGGGTTGATATACGCCCTCGCTTTCCGCAACAGAAGAAAATACCTCGCCGGTCTTGCTGATCTTGATAATGCCTTTCTGTGCAACGTTTTCCTTGATAACCTCAATCACGGCAATACCGCCCTCGTCGGTAGAAGCGTCCTGAACCACATCAAAATACACCGGCTCTTCACAACGTACCCGTAGGGAGCATAGACCTCGACCAGCGAATACCCCGTGCCGTATTCCAGCTTTTCGGGAGTGATTAACCAGCCCTCGTCATTGGTATAAAAGGTGTCGATGGTAACAGGTTCCGGATAGGTGAAACTCTGCGTAATCAATGTTCCGTCCGGGCGGTAAAGCTGAAAGCCTGCTCCTGCATAGGGAATAATTTTGCCGGTTTCGGCGTCCACTTTAATGATCTTGATATACGATTCAAAATTAGCATTATTGGCAAGGTAGCGGTAAACCTCACCGTTCTTGGCGATATACACATCAAAATCGGGCAGAAGTTCACGACCGTCCCAACCTTTTACTTGATGGACGGTATAAATACCATATGGCAAATCCTTTGTTTCAGCAAAGCCGTTTTCATCGCAGATGAGATAATCACGCTCGGTATCTTTGGCGGCGTCGTAGCTGCTCGCCGCTTTCAAAAATACCTCAAATTCGGCTCCGGCCTCCGGCGTTTCAAGGCCGGTGTCGCCGTCATCGGTGTGCTTAATCAGGGCAATTCTGCCTTTGATGATTTGTTCGCCTACATCGCTTGCGATGGCGTTGTATTCCACGGTGTAGTTTTTGGCTTCGGCGCCGATGTGGTAGACGGATTCATCAAGTAGATAGCCCTCGCTTGGCTCAATTTCACGCAGCGACCAGTCATCGCCGCAGACATAATATTTCGTCACGAACTGTCCGTTCTCATTAGTGGTGTAGGTGTCGATAAGCTGTTCGCCTTTATAAATCCCGTAGGTGGCTCCTGCAAGAGAAGCGTCGCCCTGCGGCGTGCCGGTTTCATTGTCGCTTTTGGTGACGGTGAGATTCCATTTTTTCAAAACATTGTGAAAGCTCTTATTGGTAACGGTGTTCCACTCGACCGCCGCTGTCTGATTTTCAGGAACGACGTAGCGGATAGCGGTATCAACTTCTTCCAGAACATAGCCCGTACCGATCAGCACATCGTCAAAACGGGCAACGCCTGAACTGTCGGTCACGGCGTATACACGGATTTTCTCGCCGTAATGGGAGCGCAGCGACGCAATGATCTCCTTTGCTTCATTGGTTCGGCTGTCAACCATAGTAAAAAGAATACCGTCGATTTTCAGCTTGGGGTTGATCTGTCGCTTTACTTTGGAAATAGACTGCATAAGCAAATCAAGACCCTTTGCCGATAGGAACGACGGCTGCGACGGAATAATAACGCTGTCGGCTGCGGCCAACGAATTGATAGGCATCATTCCGAGAGAGGGCATACAGTCAATGAGGATATAGTCGTAATGGGGCTTTACCGCATTGATATATGTCCGCAATACGCTTTCACGGCTCATAGCGTTTATGAGCCGGATTTCCATACCCGACAATTCAATGTTTGCAGGCAGCAGATCAACGCCCTCGCCGTGGTGCAGAATACCGCGACCGTCAGCAATCGGGGTGTCGTCAATTACGTCCTGCATAATATCCGCAAGCGTAACGGGCAGTTCGTCTGGTTTGGCATAACCGAGGGAAAGCGTCAAAGAAGCCTGTGCGTCTGCGTCGATCAGCAGAACCCTTTTGTTCTCCTGCGCCAGCCCGATACCGAGATTTGCGGTCGTCGTTGTCTTGCCCACGCCGCCCTTTTGGTTTGTCACCGCGATAACTTTGCAATTCGCCATTTGGGTTTTCCTCCTTTACATAGATTTAGCCGCCTGCGGCGATGGCAGACGGCTATGTACGGGTATGAAAAAGCCGCTTGTTCCATTACAGAACAAACGGTCTTTTCGGATAGTCATATGTAGTTTTATCTTCTGACCGGAGCATTGGCAACCTTTACGATCAGCTCATCTACACAGTCGGTATATCTGTCTTGACGAAGTAAAGCATTTTTCAAGCGTACCAAACTTTCAATAACAATGCGGGTTTGCTCATAGTCAAGATAGAGGTAATATTTTTTGTTTCGCATAGTATCGCCTCCTTATGCTCTTATTATAGAAAGACAGGAATCGGGCTGCAAATGTAAAAAGAGATTTTTTCAAAACGACTTCCTTTACATAGATTTAGCCGCCTGCGGCGATGGCAGACGGCTAAAATTCAAACCTGCACTTTCAATTCATTTTTGTATTCAGCATAGTGGGCGCTCAATACATAATCAATCACATATGGTTTAGGAATAAGGTATGTATGCCTTATGTAATAGTGTTTAACATGGTTGCCCCTCATTAGTTTTCGGGCTGTTCCATCGCCTATACCGCCGAGCATTTCTCGAAATTCCTGCAAGGTAACAACATCGGGATAGCTGGCAAACAGATTTTCATAGTATTCACGTTTTTTCATAGCAATACCTCCAAATGATTTTGTTGTCAATGGCAGAGAAGTATGCTATAATTTTGACAGTTTAATTGATTGGTACGGGTAGTGGATTCAATATCTAATACGCCTGCCGATTAGCCGAATGTCCCTCGGAGTGACCTCCGATGTTCAAATTTGCTCTCAAAACGAGCAGTTGCAGGAAAGCTCGGCAGAACAAGGTTTTTCACATTGAGCTGTCGGAAACCCTTGATTTCAGGGCTTTTTTTAAGGGTAACAGATTCCGATAAAGTCCGTTTAATGGTTTCGGATTCGGAGTGGGTGATATAACTCAAAATCCGTTGGTGGTGACACCGTGTGGGTTCGACCCCCACCACCGGCACTGATATAAAACCCCAAAAGGCGCAGAGCTTTTTGGGGTCTTTTTTTTGCATGGTCACGGGGGTCGAACAGGGCGGCACGGCTAAGCCGCGCACAAAAGTCTCCGGTGGAGACTTTTGAGGCCCACGCCCCCACCACCGCTTAACAAAACAGCCCGGAACTGCCGCCTGCATTTGCGGTGGTTCCGGGCTGTTGCTTTACCTATTCACCTTGCAGCTGTCAACGTGCAGGTATGGGTTTCTGGAATGCCTTATGCCTTTTTGCTGTAATCGCGTGCGCCGTAAATGGCGGTGCCGATGCGCACAATGGTGGCGCCCTCGCGGATGGCATCGGGGTAATCCCCGCTCATGCCCATGGAAAGGATATCCATTTTGGCGTTCTCATAATGGCGGTCAGCAGCTTTTGCCAGCAGTTCCCGCATTTGGGCAAAGAACGCGCGGGTCTCATCCGGGGTTGCAGCTGCCGGCGGGATGGCCATCAGGCCGCGCAGGCGGATATGCGGCTGTGCGGCTGCCATATCCAGCAGGGGCCACAGGCTTTCGGCAGAAACGCCAGACTTGCTCTCTTCCCCGCCGATGTTGATCTCGATCAAAATTTCCTGGGTCAGGTTTGCGGCGGCAGCGGCGCGCTCCACCTTTTGCAGCAGGTGCTCGCTGTCCACGCTTTCAATCAAAGCAGCACGGCCCACCACTTTGTTGACCTTGTTGGTCTACAAATGGCCGATAAAATGACCCGGCTTACCACAATAAGCGTTGGCATCGGTCTTTTCCACCAGTTCCTGCACATGGTTTTCGCCAAACAGGTCAATAGGCAGAACGGCGCTGGCAATCACCTCTTCCACGGTGCGGGTCTTGCAGGCGGCGCACAGCAGAATATCTGCCGGGTCGCGGCCGGCTTCACGGGCGGCGGCGGCCATATTTTCACGGATGCGGGCCACATTTTCGGCCATCATTGTCAGTTGTTCCTGTGTCAGCATGGTTCACATCTCCTGGTAAACGGCACGGCTGCCGCCGATGTATTTGGGGCGGGTGCGGGCGCAGATGATGGGCGCAGCGCCGATCTGCTTGATGGTCAGGCGCACCGGCACGGCCACGCGCTTTAAGTGCATGCCAATCAGCGTACCGCCGATATCAATTCCGGCAGCGGCACGCACTTCCTCCACCAGAACCGGATGTTCAAACGCCTGCCAGCAGTTGGTTGCCCAGCTGCCGCCCGCATGGGGCTGCGGCACGGCGTTCACCTGTTCATAACCATACTTTTCGGCAGCTTCCTGCTCGATGACAATGGCGCGATTCAGGTGTTCGCAGCACTGGGCCGCCAGATAGACGCCCTGCGCTTTGAGCTCCGGCAGAATACCCGCCAGCACAGCCGCGGCGGCTTCCATGCTGCTGTCCTTGCCAATATGCCCGCCAACGATCTCGCTGGAAGAGCAGCCGACCACAAAAATATCCCCGGCGCGCAGGTGTGCAGCCGCCAGCAGTTCTTCCGCTGCCTGGCGTGCCTGCGCCGTAATGGCGGCGCAATCCGGTTTTTGAACGGTGTTTTGTTCCATAATCTACCCACCTTTTTCATTTACTGATCCGGCATTATTATAACACGGGATGCAAGGTTTGTACATTCTTAAACGATTCTAAAACAATCTTACCCCCATGCAAAAACGGTGCAGCAAAGCCGCAGCCTGCTGCACCGTTTTGGGGCACTGCTGAAAATAAACTTATTCTCAGCGCTTGATATCGTAATTCATGTCCATCAGGTTGCGGATGGTGGAAACATCATCGGTGATGTTGGCATCGCCATGGATGGTGTGCTTGATGGCGGAGCTTGCCACCGCAAAGTTGACCATATCCATCGGCTTGTAGTTGTGCAGCATGGCGTAGATCAGGCCGCTGGCAAATGCATCGCCGCCGCCTACACGGTCCAGAATATTAAAGGTAAACAGCTTGCTTTCAAAGGTATGGTCCTCATACCACATAAAGGCTTTCAGGCTGTTCTCGGAGCCGGAATGGGCATAACGCACATGGCGAGCAATGCACTTGATGTTGGGGTAACGCTCCACAAAGCGCTGGAAGATCTCATCCTGCTGTTCATAGCTGGGCTGTAGGGGCACGCCGTCTTTCCAGTCGCCCTGGGCGTGGTCGGCATCGTCTTTCCACAGGTGGTAAGGCTCAATGCCAAACAGAACATCCACATAGGGCAGGCACTTGGTGCAGTAGTCACGGGCTTCTTCCCAAGTCCACAGGGTGGAGCGGAAGTTGCCGTCAAAGCTGACGGTCAGGCCCTTTTCCTTGGCTTTTTTCAGGCAGGCCATCACAAAATCGGCGCAGTTCTGGCCCAAAGCCGGGGTAATGCCGGAAAGATGCAGCCAGTCAAAGCCGTCCAGCAGGGCGTCCAGATCCACTTTGGAAAGGTCATACTCCGTAAAAGCGGAGTGCTTGCGGTCGTAAGTAACCTTGCTGGGGCGGATGCCGTAACCGGTTTCCAGGTAATAGGTGCCCAAACGGTGGGTCGGGGTTTCATCCGGGGTGGAAAGGATCATCGGGGTGCAGTGCACATCATTGGAGCGCAGCCAGCGCACCGCACTTTTGCCCAAAGAGTTGTTGGGCACCACGCTGAAAAACGTGCTGTCCACACCCAGGTTGGCAAGAGCCAGGGCAATGTTGGCCTCGCTGCCTCCATAGCTGGCTTCAAAGTTGGAAGCCATACGGATCTTTTCATAGTTCGGCGGGGTCAGGCGCAGCATGACCTCACCAATCGTAATAAATTTAGCCGGGCTGTCGTTATGCAGGAGCAGGGGGTTAAAATGTTCCATAACATCTACCTCTCATTTCTGGCCCCACGGGCAAAACCAGGTCATGGCCCGCCGCAGGGTTTGTTATGTCATATTTATTGTACCGTATTTTCGTCCCGGTTTCAACGATTTTTACACAAACTGCGCTCATATTTTGCGTTCCTTTTCACTGTTGCACAAAAAGGGCGGTACCGGGCGGCAAAAAACATCGCACATCCATGATTTTTTGCCGCCCGGTTCGAATTGCATTTTAATGTCTTTTATTGTATAATAGTAGAAACTGTGCCCTGGCGGCAGCTGCCGCGCGGGGTGTTGATACAAGTGCCGCACAAAACAGCGTTCTGACGTTTTATGCGGGCCATAAATCTGGAGGGAGCCAAACATGGCCGAAACAATGCAGGTCTCCGCGCAGCGCGCCTGGACCCACCTGAAAAAATACCAACCGCTGATCCATGAACTTGTCAGCCGCGATCTGAAAGTCAAATACCGCCGCAGCTTTCTGGGTTACATCTGGAGCATTTTGAACCCGCTGCTGATGATGCTGCTGCAAAGCATCATCTTTTCGTACATGTTCCGCAACGATATCCCAAACTTCCCGCTTTACCTGATCTGCGGCAACACCCTATTTACCTTTTTCAATGAGACCACCAGCATGGGCCTGACTTCTGTTATCCAGAACGCCCCGTTGATCAAAAAGGTGTACATTCCCAAGTTCATCTTCCCCATCAGCCAGGCGGTTTCCCGCTTTGTCACCATGCTGTTCAGCTTTGGTGCGGTTCTGCTGGTCATGATCTTTACCCGTGCCACCTTCTATTGGACCATCTTTTTGAGCTGGCTGCCGCTGGTGCTGCTCTTCTTTTTCAGCTGCGGGCTGGGGCTGCTGCTTTCCGCGCTGGCGGTGTATTTCCGTGATATGATGCACCTGTACAGTATCCTTACCATGGGTTGGATGTACGCCACCCCGCTGTTCTACCCCATCACCGCCCTGCCGGAAACCCTGCAGAAACTGATGAAGCTGAACCCGCTGTACCACTACATCAACCTGTTCCGCAACCTGATGATGTACGGCAACATTCCCGGCCCCAACACCTGGATTGCCTGCATTTTTTGCGCCGTTGCCTCTATGGCTATTGGCCTATTGGTGTTCCGCAAGCTGCAAAAGAACTTTATCCTATATATCTGACGTGAGGTAACGTATGGACGAGATTATTAAAGTCAATGACGTTTCCATGCGCTTTAACCTTGCGCAGGAAAAAACTGAGACCCTGAAAGAATACACCGTAAAACTGCTGACCCACAAGCTGTTTTTTAACGAATTTTACGCACTGAAACATGTTTCTTTCAGCATGAAGCGCGGCGAATCCCTGGCGCTGATCGGGCGCAACGGCAGCGGCAAAAGCACCATGCTGAAAGTGATTTCCGGCGTGATGTACCCCTCCGGCGGCAGCGTTGCCGTCAACGGCGAAATTGCCCCCATGATCGAGCTGGGCGCCGGTTTTGACATGGATCTGACCGCGCGGGAAAACATTTTCCTGAACGGCGCGGTGCTTGGCCACGACCGGGACTATATGATGGAGCATTTTGACCGCATCATTGAATTTTCGGAGCTGAAAGATTTTGTGGATGTTCCGGTCAAAAACTTTTCCAGCGGCATGATCGCTCGTTTGGGCTTTTCCATTGCCACTGAAGTACAGGCCGACATTCTGGTTTGTGACGAAGTGCTGGCCGTTGGCGACTTTATGTTCCAGCAGAAATGCCACCGCCGCATGGAAGAGATGCTTTCCAACGGCACCACGCTGCTGTTCGTCAGCCATGATATCAACCAGGTGCAGCAGCTGTGCCAGCGCTCCATCTGGCTGGATCACGGTGTTCTGCGCGGGGATGGGCCATCGCGTGAAGTCTGCGCGGACTATGTGCGCGCTATGGAGGCCGGTGAAACCTGATGGAAAAGCTGCTGACGGTTTCGGTTGCCGCCTATAACGGCGCTGCCACGCTGCAAAAAGCGCTTGAATCCTGCCTGGTGGCGGATGAAAGCCTGCAGGCGCTGCTGGATGTGATCATTATTGATGATGGCTCCACCGATGGCACCGCCGCGCTGGCGCAGGCCTTTGTGCAGGCACACCCCGGCAGTTTCCGGCTGGTGAGCAAGGTGAACGGCGGATACGGCTCCACGCTGAATACCGCGGTAGAGCTGGCCTCCGGGCGGTACTTTCGCACGCTGGACTGCGATGACTGGTTTGACACCAATGCTTTGCAGACCCTTTTGCGCCGCCTGCAAAACTGCACGGCGGATGCGGTATACACCAACTACCGCACCGTGCAGGAAAACGGCAGCGGAAAGGCCTTTGATGTCTGCTGCAAATTTGATACAAACCGTGTGTATGCTGTGGGTGAAGTGCAGCAGGCCACACCTGATTTGTGCATGGAGATGCACGCGCTGACCCTCTGCACCAAAACTCTGCGCGCCGCATGGCGCCCCATGCCGGAGCATTGCAGCTACACGGATATGGGCTATACGTTTGTTGGCATGGCTGCGGCGCAGACCATCTGCTTTGTGCCGGTGGTTCTGTACCAGTACCGCCTGGGGCGGGATGGCCAGAGCGTGAGCATGGCCAGCTACCGCGCCCACACGCAGGATTACATCCGCGTAGCGCGCATTCTGTTGGATGCTGCCGAACCGCTGGCCGCACAGCCTGCCCCCGCCGGGCGGGACCTGCTGCTGGTGCAGCGGGCGCGGGATGTGGCGCAGTACCTGATTGAGCTGTACCTGCGCTTTCCCCCCGACCGTGAAACCGGCCTGGCCCTGCGCCGGTATGACGAGATGCTGTGCCAGACTTACCCACACATCGCTGCCATGATGACCAACAAAAACACCCGTCTGCTGCGGGCCGGGCGTTACCTGCCCTACCGCACATTGAGCGCATGGGCGCGCGGAAAACAATCCAACGGCGGCATTTTATAATGCTGTGCCGGATACTTGAATACTTTGCCGGATATGATAAGGCAAAAAGTGAAAGGAGAATACCGTATGCTGCTGCAAAAGCTGCTTTGGCCCCGCGTGGGCATATGCACCGAGGACCGACTGTATTACCGTATGAAAGCCCCCAGCTTCCGCGATGAGGGGGATATCCTGCGCATTGAGCAGGGCGAACGCGTCTGCTTTGATACCTACTTTAACAGCGTCAGCGCAGACAAATGGCGCCGCTACACCGCCGCGCAGAATTTTTCGCTGCGGCTGAAACTGAGCGGCAAGCTGCGCGTTGTGCTGTGCAGCCGCCATTTCATCAACAGCCAGAGCGTGCGCGCCGTGCTGGCCGAAAAAGTAGTGCAGGCGGATTCCGTGCAGGAATTCTGTTTCGATTTTCCCAAGGGCGCTGACGGCATGCTGTTTTTTGAGCTGCAGGCCCTGAGCGGCAATGCCGCCTATTGCGGCGGCGCTTATGAGTGCGATGCCGATGAAAAGGATGTGCAGCCCGTCAAAATCGGCGTGGATATCTGCACCTTCCGCCGGGAGCCGTTCGTTATGGGCAACATTGCCCGCATGCGCAGCGATATTTTGGAAAACGCCGCCAGTCCGCTGCACAACCACCTGGAAGTGTTTGTTTCCGATAACGGCCAGACGCTGGATTACGATAAGCTGAACAGCGATACCGTGCATGTTGTGCCCAACGCCAATGTGGGCGGTGCCGGCGGCTTTACCCGCGGCATGATCGAGATCCTGAAAGCCAACGAAAATGGCGCAGGCGTTACCCATGTACTGGTCATGGATGATGACATTGTGCTGGATACCGATGTGCTTCTGCGCACCTACACCCTGCTGAGCCTGCGCAAGCCGGAATATGCGGATATATTTGTCGGCGGTGCCATGCTGCGGCTGGACCGCCCTAACATTCAGGTAGAAAACGGCGCCGCCTGGAACCAGGGCCAGTTGATCAGCCACAAAGCCAACTTTGATCTGACCAAGGTTGACCTGTGCGTTGCCAATGAGCTGGAAGAACGCCATGAGTATAACGCCTGGTGGTACTGCTGCATCCCCATTGCCGTTGTGCGGCCGGACAACCTGCCCATGCCCATCTTTATCCGCGGCGATGACATTGAATACGGCCTACGCAACTGCAAACGCCTGGTCACCCTGAACGGCATCTGCGTATGGCATGAGCCGTTTGAGAGCAAGTATTCTTCCTCGATGTACTACTACATCCTGCGCAACCAGTGCATTGACAACAGCATGCACTGCCCCGGCTATGATGCCAACGCCCTGAAAACCGACCTGCGCAGCCAGGTGATGGGCGAAGTGAACCGCTACCGCTATAAGAATGCTGACCTGCTGATCCGCGGCGTGCGCGACTTTTTGAAAGGCATTGACTGGCTGGAACAGACCGATGCCGAAGCCCTGCACAAAGAGATTATGGCATATGGCTACAAGGCCCAGCCGGTGGACCAGCTGGATGTTCCGTTTGATTATTCCCGCTACCTGTACGCCACCAAAGAGGAAGAAAAAAACAAGGGCAAGCTGAAAAACCTCAAGGTCAAGCTGACCCGCAACGGCTGGCTGGTGCCCCCCACCCGCGAAAACACCGTTGTGAGCATGATGCACATGACCGCCTACAATGCTTACCGCGTACAGAAGGTGCTGAACTATGATTCCAACTCCCAGAAAGGCTTTGTGACCGAGCGCAGCAAGGAAGAATACAGCCGCTGCGTGCGCGAGATGAAAGCCTGCATGAAGGAGATCGACGCCCAGTTTGACGCTGCCGCCCAGAACTACCGCGAGCGCTGCGGCGAAGTGCGCAGTCTGGACTTCTGGAAAAAATATCTGAACCTGGACAAGTAATTTTACCGGGCCTATCCCCGGTCTTCCCTGGAAAGGAATCTTACACTTATGGCCAAAAAAAAGGCAAATTCGTTTGTTCTTACCATTGCGGGCATTGCTGCTGCCACCGTGATCGGCGTGGTCGGGGTCAAGCTGACCCCTGCCCCGCATGTGATTTTCAGCCTGGCCCCCAGCGCAGAACCACAGGCTACCGCTGAGCCGGAGCCCATCAGCTGCGTGCTGGCCGGTACCGGGCAGGTTGTGGATTTTGCGGATCCCGGCGCAGAGGAATATGTTTCCCTGCTGGATACCGACAGCCAGAGCCTGACCGAGCGCTATGCCCTGCCCGCTTTGGAGCGGATGACCCAGTCCGACACCGAAAGCCTGATTGCCCCTTTGCAGGTCATCCAGCGCATTCAGACCCTCGGTATTGACCCTGCCACCTTTGATACCCCGGAGGCCAACTGGAAAAACCTGTACAACTCTGTCATGACCCGGCTGGCCCCCCTGGCCACCGCCGAAACCGCCCAGGCTGTGAATTTTACCGGTTCCAGCCTGGCAGAACTGAATGACTTTCTGGCAGCCAACCCCGGCAGCACGGTGGAGGTCATCTCCCCTGCTCTGGTGATGGATGCCACCCTGGTGGTACCCACTGGTACAATCCTGCACGGCAACGGCGCAGTGCTGACCCCCGGCAATGAAACGCTGGACAAAGCCATTGTTCTGGACCAGGCGGAAAATACCGCCGTGACCGGCTTTGTCATCAACGGCGGGTGCAATTACGGTGTGTATGTTAAGAATTCCAGCAGTTTCTATCTGGCTGACCTTGACATCAGCAATGTTTCCCTCAAGGGCCTTTGCGTTATGGGGGAGAACACCGGCTTTGCACTGGTCAATAACAGCATCCATGAAAACCAGAATGGTGCCATCTTCCTGAACGGCGAGATCAGCAATGGCGTGATCGAGGGCAACCGCATTGAAAATAACTCTGGTGCCCGCAACCTGACCGCCGGGCTGGTGCTCTGCTCCATGCCCATTGAGGACATTGAGACCGCCTACAATCCGTTCCCGGATGAAATGCTGTACAATATTTTACAGTCTCCCCATCAGCTGGTTGTGCGCGGCAACACGGTTGCGCAGAACCATTCCTCCGGCATTTATTCGGAAAGCGGCTACCTGAACTATTATGTAGAGAACACGATCTACAAGAACGAAAAAGAGGGCATGTGCCTGGATTACGGCTCCTTCGGCAACTACATTACCGGATGTGAGATCCGCCAGAACGGCGGCCGCAACCGCATGAGTGATGAGGATCTGGAAGCTGACTTTATTCTGGATCAGGGCCGCATGGCGGATGGTTCCTCCCCCGCCAAGCTGCCCGGCATCTCGCTGGATAACACCGCCTACAACACCATTTACGGCAACATTGTGCGGGACAATTACGGTTCCGGCATCAAGGCTGTGCGCTCAGCGTTCAGCAACACCATTCTGTGCAACCAGATCATTGACAACAACCGGGGTGCCAGCGATACCTTCCACTTCTTTGGTATTGAGCTCAGCACTGACCTGAACGCGGACGAAGCCGTGCAGGGCCTGGATTTTACCCCCTGCTATGAGAACATCATTGCCCGCAACACCATTTCCGGCGGGCATTACGCCGGGGTGTTTATGGGCGAAGATGCGTTCATGAATGATATTTTTGACAATACCTTTATGGACTGCACTGACTGGGCTATGGAATCCCTGGGTGAAAAATACAACTCTACCCTGAACAATATGGCAAACATGCCCACCCGCGGGATCGAACTTTCTAACGGTCAGGGCTGATGCCGCGAGGCTGCTACATGAAACAAACACTGCAAAACCGTTTCCCGCGCCGGTGGCTGCTGCTGGCTTTTGTGCTGAACTTTGCCATTGCCGTGGCTGCACTGCTGCCCTACATGATACGGGACGGCGGCCTGCTGTTGGTTGCGGCGGATTTTGACGCAGAACAGCTCTCCTACAACATGCTGTGCAACAACGCCATCAAAAGCGGCGAGGTGCTGTGGAACTGGCGCATTGATATTGGTTCGGACTTTGTATCCTCGTTCAGCTTTTACACCCTTGGCAGCCCGTTTTTCTGGCTGAGCTTTCTCTTCCCCGCCAGCGCGTTCCCCTATCTGGTCGGCTGGATCTATATGCTCAAATATGCTGTTGCCGGGCTGACCTCGTTTGCCTACTTCCGCCGCAATGCCAGCGAGAAAAGCGCCCTGCTTGGCAGTGTGTTGTATGCATTTTCCGGTTTTTCCTGCATCAACGTGGTGTTCTATCACTTCCATGATGTGATTGCCCTGTTCCCGCTTTTGATGCTGGGGCTGGACAAACGCATGCAGGAGGGCAAAAAAGCTCCGTTCCTGTTTGCCGTTGCCATCAACGCGCTGGTCAACTATTACTTCTTTATCGGGGAAGTTTTCTTCCTGGTGTTTTACTATATTACGCGGTATCTTTTTGGCGGCGAGGACGCACGCCCCGGGG
>OHUI01000460.1_pt1 | contig 22011 bp, 18 predicted proteins | sample 1579231 | NCBI WGS metagenome assembly OHUI01 (sample SAMEA3882509, study PRJEB24775) | human gut metagenome | biome: human-associated habitat; feature: intestine environment; material: feces | place: Netherlands | collected 2009/2010 | reverse complement strand
TGTTAAGCCTGTAGCTAGCGTTCATCCTGAGCCAGGATCAAACTCTTCATTGTAAAAGTATTGTTAGTCGGTATTGCTACCGATTCTTGCTCTGTTCAGGACGCTCGGTCTATTAAAAGTTTTCAAATTACCTATATATATAAGTTACTTGACGGTTCTTTTTTTATACCCAAGATTACTCCAAAAATGCAGTAACCTTGCTCTTGTACTACTTGTATTGTTTATGTAAATTCTTCAAAGATCGCTTCTTTTTTAAACTGATTTTCTTTTCAGAAAGCGGATGCAAAGGTAAGAACTTTTAAGCATATACTCCAAATAATTTCGGAAGTTTTTTTTCTTTTTTCTTTTTCTCGTCGTCTCTCTTTGCGAAAGGGAGGTAAAAGAAGAAGAGAAAGGAGTTCTTAGCAAACCGGTTTCTTAATCAGCAAGTCAATCGTCGATTGCATTCCTTTCGGAAAGCGGGTGCAAAGGTAAGAACTTTATCACATAACCTCCAAATGTTTCGGAAGTTTTTTTTCAAATTTCTTTTCGACTGCCGCATTCTTGGTTGGAATTAAGGCAAAAGGAAAGAAAAACGTCAGAGTTCTTACGCCGTTTCTGTCAGAATGTCAATTGCAAGGCTTTCCGTCTCTTGGAAAGCGGGTGCAAAAGTAGCGCATATATCCATTCAATCCAAATATATCTATCATTTTTTCACAAGTTTTTTGAAACTAATTTGTAACTCGTTGATTGATAAGGATGTTGTAGAACATATTTTTAAAAGGAGGTGTGGGCGGGCACGGAAGGATATACATTATATATATACGTGCACGCGAGAAAGAGAGAATTGAGATAGTATTATTATAAATAAGCAGGATTCTGAGGCGGGGGATCTTGCAAAATAGTGAAAGCATGAAAGCAAGGACACTCTTTTATCCATTCTTCCGGTTCTATTTCACCGTTATGGTTCAGGTCGGGGCTAAGATCACGATGTCCCACTAACCTACTACCGGGATAATCCCGCAATAGCAACATGACCAATACACGGAGGGAATGTTTCTGGAAATCGGTTCTCGTATCGGAAGCGCGGCCGTTCGTATCCAACCCGCCTTCATAGCATACACCTATTGAGTGAGCATTGTAACCTTTCGCATGTGCACCGGGAGTTTTTACCGGACGAAGACTTTTGATATCCCCGTTCTTCCTTATATAATAATGATAACCTGCGCCGGAGAAGCCCCGGCGCAGGTGGTCTGTGGTTAAATCATATTCCGTATAACAACGGTCAGCGCGGGTGGCGCTGCAATGAATCACGATTAAATCAATTTTTCTCATAGATAAAAGATTATACTGTCATCGCATGCGCACTCAGCGCACCCAATAGAGCAGAAGCTACAGCAATTACAATTTTCAAAATCTTGTCCCAGGTCCTTTTCTTCATAAGAGAGTTTTTTAGTGATTAGCGATTAGTGATAAATGATAAGCAGGCGGCGCAGCCTTTAATTTTTAATTTCCAAAGCCTCCGGATTTAGACCCTATCCCAGCGGATCATCTTCAATCCCGCCGTCGCCGCCGGAATCACCACCGCCGGAGTTGCCACCGGAAGAACTGACATCTTCGTCTTTCGGGCTATAAAGCTGGAAGGTAATATTATTGGGCGCACTTCGAGTGGTGGCATTCGCCTCGTTCACCAGTCTCAGACTGCTATCCGTAAGGAAGCGAATATTCACCTTATCGATATTCTTCACCACACAATCCTCGGCTTTCTCAGTGCCCACACTATGAAAGGTGGTATAAAATACTCCGAAGCCATCCAGTTTCACACTGTCCCCGTCCGTCAACTTACGTTTCAGGTTACGCACAATAGCTTTCATTACATGCTCCACGTCCTCGGCAGACATGCCGCCCATTTCTTCGATTTCCTGGGAAAGGCGCTTGATGTCATACAGCCTGGAGGTGCGAGCTTTACGCTTCAGGTAATTCAGTTTAGGAGACGAGACATCCCCGACTTTCCTGTGGCGCAAGGTGCGCTCTACAATTACTGCCATAAAATTAAAAAGGTTTAAGTTATAAAAAATAAGTTCCTGTCGTCTGAAGCGAAAAGAGAGAAAATCCCGCGGCGATCTTCCTTTTCCGATTCGGTGAAACAAAGGTACGACAGGGTGATGAAAGGAATTCCGGTTCAGTCCGGTTGGGGAAGCAATGGGAACAATAAAGCATTAATAAATCATTGTACGTGTTCTCAGAGATATCTACGAACGCTACTTCTTTATCCTGCAAGAATTCTACACTAATTTCAAAGTCAGAGCCGATGAATGAAACTCACTGGAATAAATATGGCATAAGTGCAACAAACGGAAAGTGGATCACAGATATTCTTTCACAATTTGCCGAAGTGCAGGAATCCATTCTTTTTGGTTCGCGGGCTAAAGGAAACTTTAAACCCGGTTCTGACATCGACCTTGCTGTTAAAGGACCGGTTTCTAAAGACACATTATCCGCTCTGCTCACCGCCTTTGAAGAGTCATTATTACCTTACTTCGTAGACGTGGTGATTTACGAACACATCACAAACGAAGCTCTAAGAGAGCATATCGACCGGGTAGGCATAAGTATCTACAAATCATAATATTCCCCTCTTAAAGAGTTGTATTATTCACGAAAAATCAGTAACTTTACGTCATATTTAAAACTCATAAACCTAAACTTTAATTATGACAAAATCTGATGCAAGCCTCTCTACGGAAGAGGTATTCCCCATCCGTAGTTACGGAAAAGGCGAACTCGCCTGTCTCTATATCCACAACGTACAACAGGCAAGCGCCGTCAAGGAATTCAACATTTGGATTCGGAAAGCGCCCGGACTGGAACAGAAACTTTTGGAAACAGGGATGAGCCGCAGTGCAAGGAGGTACACCCCGAAGCAGGTACGGCTCATCGTAGAAGCGTTGGGAGAACCTTAAATCCACGCCTTATTGTCAAACTGCGTATTTATGGGGCCGGGCTTATCACCCGCTCCCTCTTCACAAGGCGAGTAGCGCCCGTTTACGATGTTATACACGAAAGTCGCATTGCCGGGAGTACCCAGATGCTTGAACTTCACCTTCTCAACATGTATCGTCACCAATCCTTTCTGATCGTCACGTTCCACGATGATACCGAAATCGGCCTTGTTATAAAAATCTGAGGAACCGAAGATGTCATACATCCCCACACAGGGAGTGACACCCGTCAGCGGATTGCGGTTCATCTTACGCGGATGGGCTACAAGGATGACCAGGCAATGGTAGTGCGTGGCAAAGCGGCTCAGACTGTTCAGCAGTGAAGACAGGTATTGAAGCTCCGTCTGTCCCGGCGGGAGGCGCTGGTCGATGCGGTTCAGCGGGTCGATAACCAAGATACGGATACCTTTACGCACTACCAACCCGCGGGCTTTCTGGAGGATCGTGTCTATAGAATAATCCTCATCGCCCGGAAGGATGTGGCACACATTTTCCGTAAGGAACTGCACAGACTTTTGGTAAAGCTCCTCCGTCATCCCGACACTGGGATTAAATCCGAAGCCCGTCAACTTCTCAATCAGCTTACGGTGATGATACACGATGGGCATATTCTCTGGGCTGAAATAGGCAACCTTCCACTGGTGGCGCAGGCAAAGTCGCATTACCAGCTCGTCCAACCATTCCGACTTACCGTCACCGGGACGGCCGCTGATTAGCAGCAGACGCTGAAGCTCGAGTGTACAATATTTATCGAAATTCTCCCAACCAGTTTCGGCACCGCTACTCATGCCGTTCTCGTAGAGGGCACGCAGCTCCCCAGCGAGCTCTTCGGCAGTGAAGACTCCTTCCAAAGGGATTTCCTCAGCCTGCTCTATGCAGATACCAAGACTTTCCGCACCAAATTGAGCCAGATGCTCATTGGCGTCCTTGCACCCCGGACCAAAATGCACAATCCGGCAACGCTCCGTTCCTAGGCGGCGGAGAAGCTCATCGCGCAGTTTCAGGCCGGCGGAATCCTCGTCCACGGCGATATAAATGGTTTTCTTATCTTCAAAGTGAGTGGGAATGAAACGGTCCAGCCAGGTCAGGTTACTGTTGGCACCGCTGGGCACGGATACGACATCCCGACGACCGATGGTGACGAACGAGGCAGCATCCATTTCACCCTCGGTGATGATACATTCGGGTGTGTCCAGGATGGAGTCTATGTTGTAGGGGATGAGTTCAGCATCCTTCACCATTTTGAAATGCTTCTGTCCGCTTCGGAATTTGGTGTTAACCAATTCGCCGCTTTCGAAGTAATTGAAGCAGATGCAGTTCTCCAGTTTGCCGGACTGGGGCATAAATTCTTCCTGTTCGGTGATCCGCAGGTCGCGGATGGCGGACTGGGACAGGTAGCGGGTGGAAACGAGGTAATGCTCGGTCTTTTCGCTAAGTGTCAGCCGGGTGGGGTCGAAGGTCGGGCGGCGAAAATGGGCAGGAGGTACTTGCTGCCGTTTACGCGACTCCGCCCTTTGGCGGCGTTCGCGGAGTTCGGTTTCGTCGGGGACACAGCCTTTCCAGCCGCAGTGGTGGCAAAGGAACTTACCATCGTCCAAATTGACGGAAAGGGATTTGTCACGCTTGTTATGGCGGGTTTCTGTGCAGTGGGGGCAAGTGGTTTTGATGTGGCCGGCAGTGCGTCGGTTGACGTCGATGCCGAGGGAATGGAAGTCTCTCATTGTAGTGTATTTGACGGAGTTTTTTTAGACAGAAGAACAAAAGAACATATTTTCGCCTCATGAGGGCGTTGTTTTCGTCCCGTGGAAGGATTTTTTCCGTCCCACGGGGCGAGGTGGTGCCGTCCCGTGAGACGGATTTCGTCACTTCACGAGGCCGCTTTGCTTCGAAGCCGGGGAAGAATCCATTGCTTCGTCCGGTCGTTCCAGATAGCATTGTCTTCCGGGCGGGGAGGTGCTTCGTCGGGGATGGGGCAACCCATGTAGGTGCGCTGCCCACCGATACGCTTCTCGAAGCGGTAAGGGTCGAGTGAATGGCTCTGCTCGGCAGCCTCCAGCTTCAAAAGCTCTGCATGCAGGAAGGCTGAGGTACGGCTGCCGGGAACCGTGAAATTAGCAAAATACTGGTGTACGTCACTGCTGTTCAGCAAGGACGGCCCTTTGTCGTAGAGCAGGATGTGCTGCTTGAAAAAGCCTACGGCCTCTTTGAAGTGACGGTTCAACAAACCACCATAGCCGGATTTCATGCAGGCGATTTCCGCCCAACTGCTTTCCAGGCACAGCCCGTCCACCAATTCCTGCCAGGGACGAATGGCGCGAAGAGGACTACCGCCGGAAAAAGGAGCAACGGAAGCATTGGTGGAGACACCGGTATCGGCAGGGACACTGGTATCATTACGATCAACAGCAGCAGATATTTCTTTTTCTTTTGCTGCTGTTGTTATTATATCTCTTATATTCTCTTTTTGCTGTAGATTTTCATTCGATAAGCCACTGATATTCGGAGTATTGCAATTTATTTCAGATTCATTTCCATCGCGATTTTTGTCCATTGTCTGCCTGTTTTTCGTCGAAAAGACGGCATTTTTGCCCGGTTTTACATCATTGTCCGGGTACTTTTTGCCATTTTGCCCACTGTTTTCCGCTATGTTTTCTTCTGCTTTTTGCGGTTCTACAACGCATTTCGTATTGAGCTGCACAGGTGAAAAACAACTGTCGGTGACGGTGAACAAACCGAAATCCGTAACGATCTTCATCATATAAGGATAGGTAAAATTACGAGTGGCAAAAGGTTTCAGGTATTTCAGCTCAGCTTCCATATCAGGCAGCAGGCTCAGCTTTTCCATTATATACCAGTAGGCGCCGTAAGCCTTGCCGCCTTCCTGACGGAGCATGTTCTGGATGCGGGGATCATTGAAAGCCATAATCTCATGTTTAAGGTAAAAGTGCTTATTCATTTCTGCTTAATTCTGTTTTAAATAATTTATCTTTTTGACTCTGCAAAGATCCGACATATATACCAATATACCAAAAACGGCTTTTCGCGAAAAAAGCCGTTTTTACCCTATTTGAAAGTCAAAAGAAGAAGAAGAAATCACTCCTTTGGATAAAGTTCAGAATACAACTTATACAGTTCATCTTCAATGCTTTTGACATTCAACACATTACCACTACCGTCCGCATCCATGAAGTTTATAAGCAGATGTAAAGTATTAGCAAGCAAGCGGGCTCCATGCAATCCTTCTCCCCCATTCCGGCTGACAAGCAGATGTACAAATGGAATCAAGAAAAGTATACGCTCTTCATACTCCACACGTAAACAACTGTGACACTGCGACAAACACTCCATTGCGCGATGCAATTCTTCACTCTCTTTCTCAAAAACAACATGAAAACCTTTCCCGCGGAAAAGCTTCACATCCTCAATAGGATTTTTTTAGCCATAATTGTACTATTTGAAAATTGTTTATTTATAATATGATAACATATCGAATACAAAATTAATAATACTTCACCGGAATATCGTAATTTCGCAGGATTTTATACTCAGTTTTTTCACCTTGCAAAACACTGACAATAAAAAAAGGAAAGATAGATAATAAGGTACGTGTATATGTATAAACCTTCTTTATATAAATATTTAAAATAGGACAATAGCAGATAGATCGTAATTTTATCGGATAAACATCAAAACACAAAGAGCCGCCACGGAACACCTTCCGGGCGACTCTTCTTTCATAGAAGTAATGTAACAGAAAGAGAGTATAATACAGAGATTTAGTCTTGTCCTCCTCCCAATGCTTGGAACAGATTAATTAAGCTTTGTATTTCGGTAAAATGATTGGCAGTTTGCGACAGTTGCGCACTTAGCAAAGTCTGCCGGGCCGTAAGCACTTCCAGATAGGTGGTGTTACCATGCTCCATCAGCAAAGAAGTACTTTTCAGGGCAGTTTGCAGAGAAGCAACCTGTTTATCCAACAGTAGTTTCTTCCCCTGGCTGGTCTGGTAAGCCGTCAAGGCATCGTTCACCTCACTGCCTGCATTGAGCAAGCTCTGCTGGAAACCAAGTGCAGCCTCTTCCTGCCGTGCACGGGCAATGCGGTATTGAGCCACAACCTGCCCCCGATTGAAAAGCGGCTGCGTCAATGAACCTACAGCAGATGCCAGAAACTTGCCCGGATTGAGAATCATGCTTCCTGCCGAGTTCGTCCAACCGGCATTTCCACTTAAAGTAATGGAAGGATAGAAAGCAGAACGAGCCTGATTCGTACCATAGAATGCTGCCTCGAGCGAACGTTCGGCACTACGGACATCCGGTCGCCCGGAAAGCATCTGCACAGGAATACCTACCGAGAAGTCGGCGGGAAATTGCTGCTGCTGCAAGCTGCCACGTTCGTAGTGACGGGGTGTTTCGGCAAGCAAAAGGGCAAGACTGTTCTCGGTCTGGCTGATCTGCTTCTGCAAGTCGAGCACAGAGCCTTGTACCTGATAGTAAGTAGCTTCCATCTGCGATACGGCCGATTCATTCGCCATTCCGGCGTTCATCAGGGCGCGGGTGGATGCCACGGTTTCTTTCCATGCCTCTTCCGTCTGCCGGGAGATGGCGAGTTGCTCGTCCAGCATCAACAGCGTATAGTAAGTATTGGCTATTCCTGCAATCAATTGGGTACGCACAGCCTGGCGGTAGTCCTGGCTCTGGGCATACAATGCCTTGGACTGCTTCTTGGCATTGCGCATACGGCCGAAAACATCCAGTTCCCAACTGGCGGTAACGGGCAGTGAATAAGCCTGTGTAGCCTTATGCGTATCGAAGCTGCTCACAGTGCCCTGCGGAGCAAGAGCAAAAGCAGGAAGGAAGGCAAGCTTGGCAGACATCAGCGTTGCCTGTGCCTCTTCTACGCGAAGCTCGGCAGACTGATAGTCGGTGTTATTCTGCAATCCCTGCTCGATGAGGGATTGCAAATGAGGATCGGTAAAGAGCTCCCGCCAATCCATATTACCCAGACTGGCAGTGTCTTCGGCCACTACTTCCCCACCATAAAGCTGGTCGGGGACAGAAGTAACGGGCTCGTATTTGGTATAGATGCCACAACCGCTCAGCAGCAGGCCGGTGACAGCTAATGTGATGATTTGTTTTTTCATTCTTCAGTATCTTTAATATGTTTCCGGGAATTGATCTTATCAATAATGCACCATAGAATCAAGGCAATGCAATATGCCACCACCTGCTCTATCCAGAATATTTCACCTTGATACATCATTCCTCCTTCATTTATTTACTACTTCGTTCAGCTTCACTCTTCTCCTTTTCAAGCAACACCTGCACGTCTGCTTCTTCTTCCATCGGCGGACGGATTTTTTCCTGCAGGAACTCGAAGATGATGTAGAACACAGGTACCACGAAGAGCAGAGCCAGCGTTCCGACAAGCATACCGCCTACAACACCCGTACCCAGTGAACTGTTACCATTGGCACCTGCACCGGAAGAGAACATCAACGGAAGCATACCGAAGATCATCGTCAGTACCGTCATCAGGATAGGACGCAGACGGACTTGTGCGGCAGAGTAAGCAGACTCCACAATACCCATACCCTTACGGCGACGCTCTATGGCATATTCCGTAATCAGGATAGCCGTCTTGGCCAGCAGACCGATCAACATAATCACACCCGTTTGCAGATAGATGTTGTTTTCAAGTCCGAGGAACTTGGCAAAGAGGAACGATCCCATCAACCCGAACGGAACGGAGAAAATAACGGCAAACGGTACCAGGAAACTCTCATAAAGACATGCCAGAATCAGATAGATCAGGAATACACAAATGGCATAGATGAAAATCGTCTGTCCGCCACCGGTACTTGCTTCTTCACGAGCCATACCTCCGTATTCATATCCGTAGCCCGTAGGCAGAACCTGTTCAGCCACTTCTTCGATAGCCTTTTGCACTTCACCCGAAGAGTAACCTTCGGCAGGGTTCACATTGGCTGCAATGGAGCTGTAGAGGTTGAAACGGTTGGTAGTTTCCGGCCCCAACACTTTCTTCAGTGTCACGAACTGGCTTACCGGAGCCATTTCTGCGCCATTGCGTACAAACATGTTGTCCAGTGACTGCTCGTCCAGGCGATACTCAGGTGAAGCCTGCATCATCACACGATACACTTTACCAAACTGGTTATAGTTGGAAATGTATGCACCACCACAGTAGCTGCCCAATGCATCGAGCACTGCACCCGGAGAAATTCCTGCACGCTTACATTTGGCTGCATCGACTTCTACCGATACCTGCGGGAAGTTAATGGCGTAAGCGGTATAAGCCATATCTACTTCGGGACGCTGGTTCAAGGCACCCAAATAGTCTATTACCGCCTGGTAGAACGTTGCCATATCGCCACCGGTCCTGTCCTGAAGGTTCAGCTCGATAGAGTTACCCATACCATAACCCGGAATCATACCCGGCTGGAAACTGAATACTTGTGCTTCCTTGATACCGTAGAACTGCCCATTGAGGCGGGCAACCACCACATCCGAACTATGATCTTTCCCTTTCCGTTCACTCCAGTCCTTCAGACGGACAATAATGGTACCGTAAGAAGTTCCCTGGCCGGATATAAGTCCATAGCCTGCTACGCGGGCATAATGTTCTATTTCGGGCGTATCTTGAAGAATACTTTCAAGCTTATCCATTACCCTCGTTGTTTCATCGAGCGTGCTTCCCGGAGAGATGCTGACGTTCACCATGATGACGCCCTGGTCTTCCTGCGGAACAAGCCCTGTCTTAGTAGTACTCATCAGATAAACCAGCAATACAACAGCAGCTATCAATGAGGTCCACACCATCCAGCGGTGACGGATGAAGTACATCACACCTTTCTTATATTTACCCAGCACGGCATTGAATGAAGCATTGTAAGCTGCACGCACCCGGCCGTTGATACTCTTGGCGCTCTTGGTTCCGTCCGACGGGCGCATCATGATGGCACACAGAGCCGGACACAACGTCAGAGCCGAAATCATAGAGATACCTACGGCAGTTGCCATCGTGATACCAAACTGTGTATAGAACACACCGGAGGTTCCACCCATGAACGTCACAGGAATAAACACAGCCATGAACACACAGGTACAGGAAACGATAGCCATCGTTACATCTCCCATCGCATCTTTGGTAGCGAGATAAGCCGATTTATATCCGGCATCGAACTTGGATTGCACCGCTTCCACCACCACAATGGCATCATCCACCACCGTACCGATGGCAAGCACCAATGCAAACAGCGTCAGGATGTTGAGACTGAACCCGGCAGCCACCAGGCAGGCGAATGTACCCACCAGCGACACGATGATGGAGATGGACGGAATGAGCGTACTTTTGAGATCCTGCAAGAAGAAGTACACCACCAGAATAACCAGAAGGATAGCAATAATCAGTGTTTCCACCACATTATGGATAGAAGCGAAAAGGAAGTCGTTCGAGCTCATCATCGTGACGAATTCCGTTCCCTCCGGAAGATTCTTTTCCATTTGCTTCATCTGGGCGGTGATTTCTTTATTCACTGCGGTTGCATTGGAACCTGCCGTCTGGAATACCATGTAGAGAACGGCAGGTTTACTATCCATTTCACTACGGAAACTATAGGTCATCGTGCCCAGTTGCACATCGGCCACGTCTTTCAGGCGGAGCACAGAGCCGTCGCTCTGCGAACGGATCACCGTATTCTGAAATTCTTCCACGCTCTTCAACCTACCGCGGTATTTCATGGTAAACTGGAACACATTCTTCGAACTTTCGCCCAACGAACCGGTAGGAGCTTCAATGTTCTGTTCGCCCAACACGGCCGTTATGTCCGAAGGAACCAGGCTGTATTGTGCCATCCGCTCCGGCTTCAGCCAGATACGCATACTATAGGTATCACCCAACTCCATAACGTCTCCTACCCCTTCGATACGTTTGATCTGGGGAAGTACGTTAATATCCAGATAGTTGGCAAGGAAGGTCTGATCGTAACGTCCATCGTTGCAGACCATAGCACCGATCTGTAGGAAGCTAGTCTGACGTTTCTGCGTGCTTACACCGATTTTAGTTACCTCGGCGGGCAGCAATCCCTGTGCCTTGGCTACACGGTTCTGTACATTTACCGCCGCCATGTCGGGGTCGGTGCCTTGTTTGAAGTAAACCTGTATAATAGCCAGACCGGAATTGGAAGCTGTGGAAGTGATATACATCATATTCTCCACACCATTGATACTTTCTTCCAACGGCATGATAACGCTGTTCATCACTGCCTCAGCATCGGCACCCGTATATTGGGCGCTTACATATACCGTAGGAGGCGCAATGTCAGGATACTGCTCTACCGGCAGCGTAAGGAGCGAAATAAGCCCTATGACCAGAATCAGCACGGAGATGGATATAGCCATCACCGGCCGCTTTATAAATATGTTTCCTTTCATAATTTAATCTCCTCCTTATTTAACTTGCGTACCCTCACGCATCAACCCGGCACCTTCTGATACGATTTCATCACCGGGGTTCAGTCCGCTCAGCACCACATATTCGCGCCCGTCGCTGATGCCGGATACTGTGACCAGCGTAGAGACGGCTTTACCATCCACTACCTTATATACTACTACTTTATCCTGCATCTGCACTGTGGCTCCCTGCGGAATGGCAATACAATCTTTATAAATGCTCGGTACCACTACCGTACCGGACGCTCCGCTATGAAGCAGGCGTGATTCATTAGGAAATACTACACGCGCCATTACAGTACCTGTCTGGCGGTCGATAACTCCGCTGATGGATTCTATTATACCTTTCTTATTATATACCGAATTATCATTCAATACCAATTCCACTTCCGGCATGTTCTTCAATGCTTCGTCCATGCTGCCGTACTGGCGGGTAAGAGCCAACAACTGATTTTCGTTCATGGAGAAATAGACATACATATCCGAGTTATCACTAACCGTAGTCAACGGATAAGGTATGTTGGCACTTACCAATGCACCTGCACGATAGGGCAATGCACCCACCACTCCGTCACTGGGACTTTTCACTTCAGTATAGGAGAGGTTGTTGCGGGCATTTGTTTCCTGTGCCTCGGCCTGCGTCAATTGTGCTTTGGCGGTGAGGAATGTATTCTCAGCCGTTTTCAGGCTGAACTCTGAAACTACTTTTTGCGCATACAGTTCTTTGTTACTCTTGTAGGTGAGTTCGGCGGTAGCCATTGCAGCACGTGCAGCCTCTACGTTGGCGGTGGCAGTTTTAAGCGCAGCTCTGTACGGAATCTGATCGATAACGAAAAGTAATTGTCCGCGATGCACTGTCTGCCCTTCGGTTACACAAAGTTTTTCGATAGTACCCGATACCTGCGGATAGATGTCGATATCCTGCCGCCCGCGAATAGTAGCCGAATATGAGGTGGAAAGCTCCTTATCCGCCACTTCTACTTTCATAGTTGCATAAGAAGGTTTCACTCCCGCATCTGTTGCCTGCTTACAAGATGCCATCCACACTGTACAACCGACAATCCCTATCAGCCGTAACCATTTTTTGTTCACTGTAATCATACTTTCTCTTAATTGTCATTTGTTAAAACTGGGACAAATGTAGGAGAAAGGAACAAGGGTATAGTGACCAATTTTCCCCCAAGAATGTTCCATTTTCGTTATTTACCATTTTCAATGCTAACTAATTATCAATAAGCAACATATAGGACAAAATTAAAGGCTTATAGGACATCCTGTTTTCCTCATAATTCACCAACTTTGCAAAAAGAAAAAAGGAAATAATATGGAAAAAGAGAACATTAAGACCGTTACCATTGAAGACTTTAAGAACAGTCAGCATATTCTTGACTATTTAGACGATGACTTCGCGATAGTGAACAGTCTGGATGGAATACCTTATAGTAATGAAATAGTCAGACTGGAATGTTTCCTCATTGCCGTCTGCATAGAAGGATGCATTCAACTGGACATCAACAATAAGACTTACCAATTGCAACCGGGCGATTTACTACTGGGTCTCCCTAACACCATTATCGGACATACGATGATGAGTCCTAAATATAAGATAAGGCTTGCGGGGTTCTCCACCCGTTTCCTGCAACGTATCCTCAAGGTAGAAAAAGACACATGGGATACCGCCATTCATATCCACAACAATCCGATAAAATCTATTAGCAGAGAGAATGATAACAGCATTTTTAAATACTACGGAGAGCTAATTATGGCAAAGATTAATGATGAGCCTCATTGTTACCACAAAGCAGTAGTACAACATCTGTTTTCTGCTCTTTTCTGCGAGATGCTGGGTTATCTCAACAAGGAAATTGCCGACTCAGAGAAAGCGTTTTCGAAAGAAGGCATCAAGCAGGCTGACCATATTCTACGGAAATTCATGGAATTACTGTCGAAAGATAATGGTATGCATCGTTCTGTGACTTACTTTGCCGATGCACTTTGCTATACGCCCAAGCATTTTTCAAAGGTCATTAAGCAAGCGTGCGGCAGGGCTCCACTGGACCTGATAAATGAGACTGCCATAGAGCACATCAAATACCGGCTGAAACATTCGGATAAATCCATCAAAGAAATTGCAGAAGAATTCAACTTCCCGAATCAATCCTTTTTCGGGAAGTATGTGAAGGGGCATTTGGGAACATCACCGATACGGTATAGGAGTGAGAGGGAAGGGTGAGATTCATTATGGAAAAGAAAGGAATAAAGGAGTGATAAGGTGGTAATATAAATCTATTTGCCTACTTTATTTGTTACTTATCTGAACGATTAGTAACAAATCACCAATTATGAAATATAAATCTTTGTCCTTATTAATAATTGCCCTGCTTTCCGCCTGTACGCTCGGAGCGCAGAACCGCAAAAAAGTCGGAGTAGTACTGAGTGGCGGTGGCGCCAAAGGCGTGGCGCACATCGGAGCGCTGAAAGTGATAGAAGAAGCCGGAATACCGATAGATTATGTAGTAGGTACCAGTATGGGAGCCCTCGTCGGCGGACTATACTCTATCGGCTACACCCCACAGCAATTGGATAGCATTGTCAATGCACAAAACTGGAAGTTTCTGCTGTCTGATACCCCCGATCCGGAAACTACATTGCTGAGCGAAAAGCTAAAGGAAGAACAGTACTTGCTCTCTGTTCCGATTGCCGGAAAATCAGCGCATGTATCCGATGCAGGGATTATAAAAGGAAGAAACATATCACGGTTGCTTTCCGAATTGACAGTGGGTTATCATGACTCTATCTCCTTCAATCGGCTCCCCATCCCGTTCGCTTGCGTATCGGACAACATAGTAAATGGCAGCAAGGTCGTTTTCCACAACGGCATACTGGCCACTGCAATGCGTGCCAGCATGTCTATTCCGGGGGTATTTGCCCCGGTTTATCTCAATGGCAAAGTGCTGGTAGACGGCGGACTGATAGATAATTACCCCGTAGATATAGCCCGGCAAATGGGAGCGGAAATTATTATCGGGGTCGATGTACAGAATCCATTAATGAAAGCGGATGAGCTGACAAGCCTCTCGAGCGTGCTGGGACAAATTATAAACCTGGTGGGGGAAGAAAGCTACAGAAAAAATGTAAAGGATAGTAACATACACATACAGGTAGATGTGGATGGATACTCGGCAGCAAGTTTCAACTCTGAAGCATTGGACACATTGATGCGCAGGGGCAAAGAGGCCGCCATGAAAGATTGGGAAAAACTGATTGCACTGAAAAAAGAAATAGGTATCGGCACGGAGTATCGCGCAGAATATCCCGGTCCTTTCAAAATACCAACGCGCACCATGCTGGATACGATCCCCTCCGTAGCACAAATTACTCCGCATGAAAAGCCGGTGAACACTATAAATATAGGAGGCAGATTTGATAATGAAGAGTTAGCCGTATTGTTACTGAATGCAAGGGCATATCTCGGAAAACAGAAGAAATCGCAACTAAGCGCCACTACCCGTCTGGGCAAGCGGACTTTCGGACAACTGGAGTACACGTACTCACTACGCAATAATTGGGACCTCAGTACAGGATATCAGATAGGATATAATGACTTCAATCTTTATAAAGAAGGTGACCGGCTGATGAATCTGACTTATGTGCATCACATGGCTTGGATAGGATTTACGAAAAGCTGGTGCAAGTTGCTTGTCAAGGCAGGTATTCATTTTGAGAAGTATAATTATCACGACTGGCCGTCGGGGCCGGATATCTCTATCACCAAATCAAGTGACAAGGCTTTGCTCAGTTATCAGGCCAGTGTCATGTACAATAGTCTGAATAACCAACGGTTCTCCACGCAGGGAATGGAATGGGAAGCATCGTACAGGCTCTATACGGATAACATGATAGCTTACGGTTCGGGTAGTCCCGTATCGGTATTTCAGACACATTGGAGCGGATATTTCTCACCGAACCGGGTATTTACCATCATGCCGTCGGTATATGGCAGGGTAGTTGGAAAAAATACGCAATCGCTGGCGATATCGAACTTTGTAGGTGGAAATGTACCGGGAAGATACATGGAACAACAAATTCCTTTCACGGGTATCAATCACATCGAAATAAGTCCGGATGCTATGCTGACGGGGATGTTGGGAGTCAGAGCACGAACTTACAAGAACCAGTACATCGTAGTGCGGGGCAGTTACGGACGGACAGCCAACAAAATAGAAAATCTGTTTGGTGGAACAAATACCCATGGATTGGCGGGAGGCAGCATAGGATATTGCTACAACAGTATTATAGGACCCATCGAAGCGGAACTTAACTATTCGAATCAGTCCAAGAAGCTGGGATACTATATTGGAGTGGGATTTACTTTTTAATATATTATTCTTTAGCCTCCTCCTGTGGAATACGGATAGCAGTGTATAGCTCAAGTATGGCGGCAACCGTCAGACACACAATCCACTCATTTCCGTGAGTGAAGAACATGAATGCGCCGGTGAGCACCAATAGCAACGCACCGAAAATCTGTTGGCGGCGGAGGCGTTTTACATTGGCCCTACTACTCTTGGAAGGAGAATTGATCTGGGCCAATGCCACCATAGTAGCACCGATTGTATAAACATAGGGAGCAACCTCCCAGCCGGTGATGTAGACGGCAGCACCAAACAGTACCATCAAAGCGCCTACTGTAAACAAAGCAGGTATCAGGGATTTCATTTTTCGATGTCTTCTTCAAATACGTAAATATCCTCATTCGGTTTCTTCATCAGGTACTTCTCACGCGCAATACGCTCGATGGCACCGGAATCTACAGCCAGTTCGTTCAGCCGTTCCGTATTCTCTTCATATTCCGCCCGGTATTTCTCAATCTCAGAATTCAGGCGACTGATTTCATTCGCATAACCCATACGGCGCACGATGCTGTTTTCATCCAGAAAACCTACAACCACTACAAATGCAGCAAACGTAATCAAGTATTTACGCCTGCGGACAAAAGCCCAAAGTGTCGCTAATTTATCCATTGATAAACAAATTAATAATTAAAGAATTAATAATTAAAAAGAAACCGGGAGGGGATTCTTCGCCTACAAAGATAAGAGGAATAACTGAGAAATTCCTTTTTTTTATGTACATTTGCACAAATTGTAATGGACAAGAATATCCCAAATCATGGAAAATTATATCGTATCGGCACGAAAATATCGCCCTACGACCTTTGAGTCGGTAGTGGGACAACGTGCCCTGACTACTACGCTGAAAAATGCCATCGCTACCGGCAAACTGGCACATGCCTACCTGTTCTGCGGTCCGCGCGGTGTGGGAAAGACTACTTGCGCCCGCATCTTCGCCAAGACCATCAACTGTATGAGTCCTACTGCAGAAGGTGAAGCGTGCAACCAATGTGAATCGTGTACAGCGTTCAACGAACAGCGGTCATACAACATCCATGAACTGGATGCCGCATCCAACAACTCCGTTGACGATATCCGCCAACTGGTGGAACAGGTGCGTATTCCGCCCCAGATAGGAAAATATAAAGTATATATCATCGACGAGGTACACATGTTGTCCGCTTCGGCTTTCAACGCTTTCCTGAAAACACTGGAAGAACCACCCCGTCATGCCATCTTTATCCTAGCAACTACAGAAAAGCACAAGATTCTGCCTACTATCTTGTCCCGTTGCCAGATATATGACTTTAACCGCATCAATGTGGATGATACGGTTGCCCATCTGGCATATGTTGCTTCAAAAGAAGGAATTACTGCCGAACCGGAAGCCTTGAATGTCATTGCACTGAAAGCTGACGGCGGCATGCGTGATGCTTTGTCTATTTTCGACCAGGTAGTCAGCTTCACCGGTGGGCACATCAGTTACCAAAGTGTAATTGAGAACCTGAATGTACTGGACTACGAATATTATTTTCGCTTGACGGATCATTTTCTGGCAAACCAGATCAGCGATGCATTGCTGTTACTGAATGATGTGCTGAATAAAGGTTTCGATGCCAGCCATTTCGTAACAGGATTGTCATCCCACTTCCGTGATTTACTTGTGAGCAAAGATCCCGCCACCCTGTCACTACTTGAAGTGGGTGCCAGCATCCGGGAGCGCTACCAGGCACAGGCACAGAAATGTCCGCTGCCTTTCCTGTATCGCGCTATGAAGCTTTGTAATGATTGCGATTTAAATTACCGCGCCAGTAAAAATAAGCGGTTACTGGTGGAACTGACTCTGATACAGATTGCCCAGCTTACCGCCGAGGGGGACGAGGTCAGTGGTGGGCGTGGCCCTAAACAATCTATCAAACCCATATTCTCGCAGCCTGCCGCCGCTCAGCAGCCACAGACCGCACATGCTATGCCCCAACCGCAAGCAACAACTGCCACTCCGGCACAACCCCAGCCGGTGCAACAAGCTCCTGCAGCCCAGGCTACCCCTGCATCTCCGCAAGTCCAACAGCCTTTTGGTTCGCAAACAGCTGCCATGCGCCCCACTCCTACTGCCGTATTAATGGCACAAGGAAAAGAGGAAAAGAAAATCCCTGTTATGAAGATGTCTGGTTTAGGAGTCTCAATCAAGCATCCACGGGGTGAAGAAGAAGAAAAAAAACAAGCTGCAGCATCAGCAGTACAGCAAAATGCACAGCCTGAAGAAGATTTTATCTTCAATGAAAAGGATGTCAACTACTATTGGCAGGAGTACGCCGGACGCTTGCCCCAAGAGCAAACCGCCCTTGCCAAGCGTATGCAGGTTATTCGCCTGACAATGCTGAATGCAACTACATTTGAGGCCGTAGTGGAAAATGATATTGCAGCCAAAGAATTCACAGACCTGATCCCTACCCTGCAAGGCTACTTACGCAAACGACTGAAAAACAGCAAAGCAACGATGACTGTCCGCGTCAGTGCCCCCACTGAAAAAGTGCGTGCATACAGCCGTGTGGAGAAATTCCAGTTGATGGCACAAAAGAATAATGCCTTAATGCAATTGAAAGAAGAATTCGGTTTAGAGCTTTATTGATGATTATAATTAAGTAATTGCAGTTTTTATCCAACAAATACTTTTGTTTTTTTAGTTTTATCATTACATTTGCGGATGAACTAACAAAAACATATCTTTTACTTTGAGAAAAATTGCGATAATATCAGCAGTAACAGGCTTTTTGCTCTTCTCTTTTGCAGCAGGAACACACGCCACCAGTACAGACAAAGAACGTCTGACTGCTTTGCAATCTCTCATAACCAAAGAGGTTCCTTATGATGCCAACATAACGATAGACAGCATTATATCATGGACCGATGAACTGGCTCCCACACTGAAATCTCCCAAAACAGAAGAAGCTTACTTCACTTTAGTTCTGTGGGAAGTGAATGCATATATCATGCGAGGAGACCTCAGTCTGGCAATAGACCGGGCACGATTAATGTACGAATATGCTAAAGATATAAAATCCAATTTCGGTATCGCTCTTTCCAACCAGGCTATTGGACAGGCTTATTCGGCCTCCAACATACAGGATAAAGCCTTGAGCTCTTATATGGATGCACTGCGTTACCTGCCCGAAAACAACCCGCAAACCTACCGGTTATTGGTGAAAATCTCCACGCAACTACAACAAATGAATCGCCTGGAAGAGGCCATGGAATATGTAGAGAAGCTGAATCCGCTTCTTGAACAGAATCCGGAACATCCGCTTGCCATCCCCATACTTATAGAAAATGCAACTTATTACATCTCATCGGGAGATCAGGATACTGCACTCCAGTATCTGCACCAGGCAGACTCGATTTACAAAAACCATACTCATGAAATAGCCCATGAGTTTTCCATCAACTATTACACTGCTGCCTGTTATCGCGCATTGGCTGCCGATTACCACGACAAAGAGAAGGCTGATGAAGCCTTGGCACTTTATAACCAGCTTCTGGAAGTGGTATCCAATAATAAACGCTCGCTGGAGTACCGCTGGATTTGTGCGGAAAAGATCTATTTATATAAACTGCTGGGGCACTTTGATGAAGCCTGCCAGATTTATAAGGAACTATACAGTGTTACTGATACCCTTGCATCAAAAAGCTATATCCGGCAGATTAATGCCCTGAAAGCTACTTATCAGGTTGATGAGATAGAACTGGAAAACAAGGCACAGCAGAACAAGATGGTTGTTGTTCTTATCTTCATCGGATTAGGATTACTGACTTTCATCTCTATGCTTGCCATCTGGCTTAGAAGACAGAAGAAAGTAGTAGTAATGTCTACGGAAACTCTGGAACAATTGCGTCATAATGCTGAAAATGCAACACGTGCCAAGAGTATATTCTTATCAAATATGAGTCACGAGATACGAACTCCTCTCAATGCTCTGTCCGGCTTTTCTGCATTACTGACGGAAGAGGGCTTAGATGACTCTACCCGGAGACAATGTACCGACATCATCCAACAGAACTCCGAACTTCTGCTGAAATTGATTAATGATGTGATCGACTTGTCGAGTCTGGAATTTGGGAAAATGCAATTCAGCATAGCCGAACATGATGCTGTGGCAACTTGCCGGAATGTAACCGACACCGTAGGTAAAGTAAAACAAACTCAAGCAGAATTATTGTTTGAAACATCACTGGAAGAATTATACATTGAAACAGATGACTCTCGTCTGCAGCAAGTGCTGATAAATCTGCTGATCAATGCAACCAAATTTACCCCTGACGGTAGTATCACGCTAAAATTGGAAAAGCAATCGGAAAAGATGGCTTTGTTCTCTGTAACAGATACCGGTTGCGGTATTCCGAAAGAAAAACAGGCAAGCATATTCCAGCGTTTTGAAAAACTGGATGAAAATGCGCAAGGAAGTGGACTTGGCTTATCTATCTGTCAGTTAATTATTGAGCATATCGGTGGCAAAATATGGATTGACCCGGATTATACAGGAGGCTCCCGTTTCGTTTTCACACATCCAATACACCAGACACGCAATAACTCAAAGAAGGAGGATTAATCATGATGAAGCGGTGGATCATACTATGTCTGGCTTTTAGTTCCGGCTTATTATCAGCCAATGCTGGAAGTACTGTTGTAAAAGACAGCCTGTTGCGCATTTATGTCTCTGCTCCACACGATTCTACCCGGTTGGACGTGCTGCATGATATTGCCCGGTTGGACCAGCAGACACCGGTATTCCTTTATTATGAAAGCAAATTGTTGCAAGAAGCTACCGCGCAGAACAATCTGCGATATCAGAGTCTTGCCACCTACGAACATATCATCTACTTCTTCAACAAACTGGACTTGGTGCGCGTCACGCAATGGATGGGCAAAATGGAAAATCTGGCAGAGAAGCATAACTATTACAATGACTACTTCAAAGCCAAGAAGTTGCAGATAGAAATGTACACGATCAACCAGCAGATAGAATTTGCCATCTATGAAGCAAACATCATGTACGAGAAAGCTAAGAAGCTAAACGACCGAAATGGTATGCGGGAAGCATGTCTCTGTCTGATGACCAGTTACATAGCTACACTACGCTATGAAGAAGGAATACAAGCATTAGAGGAAGCTTTCCAACTGATGAGTCCGCAAGATAGTCCGATGGATAAGATCAGTTTACTGTCCAAAGCTATTCTGGTTTATTCGTTCCTGCACGAAAATGACAAGATGTTCTCTTCTCTGGAACAGATGCAAACAGCCATAAACGAACTGATAACTGCTAATCCTGCACTACAAAACGCATATTCCGCATTATACATGGGGATAGAAACCCAATATGCCCTTTACTATATCCGCACAAAGGATATGGAGAAAGCATGGGAACACTTGCAGAAAGTGGATGAGTATTATACTCCCAACACTTTCCTGCCTTATCAGATCTCCCGCTTGCAAGCCTATGCAGAATATCACCGTTCGCTAAATGATTACAAGAAATCCCTGGAATATCTGGATGATGCGATTCGCTTGGTAAAGCAAATGTCTTTCCCAGATGTTATCTTGTACACTGCCATGAAGGCAGATATATTGGTAGATATGGGACGGGCAAACGAATCTCTTGACATCTATAAAAAAGTGATGCGCGACAAGGACTCACTCTATAGAAATCTGTCGCACACACAAATGGAACAGATACAAAGTTTGTATGACATGGACAAACTTCTGCTGCAAAGAGAGCAATGGCGTGCTAAAATCCATATAATCTTTTTGGCTGTAATAGGAACAGCCCTACTGGCTCTTATTACTTTTGTAGTCAACATGTATCTCAGTCGGAAACGATTACAAAGAGATGCCAAAGAAGCCGCCCGGTTGAATCAGGTTGCAGAAGAAGCCAATGAGGTAAAAAGCCGCTTCCTTGCGAATATGAGTTATAACATCCGTATTCCGCTAAACAATGTCGTGGGATTTTCTCAACTGCTCTCTACGGATATGGGACTGGATGAAAAGGAAAAACAGGAGTATTCCGAAATTATCCAGACCAATTCTACCGAACTGATTCAGCTGGTAAACGATGTACTCGATCTCTCACGTCTGGAAGCCAAAATGATGAAGTTCCAGATACAGGAATGCG
>OHUI01000447.1_pt1 | contig 22670 bp, 17 predicted proteins | sample 1579231 | NCBI WGS metagenome assembly OHUI01 (sample SAMEA3882509, study PRJEB24775) | human gut metagenome | biome: human-associated habitat; feature: intestine environment; material: feces | place: Netherlands | collected 2009/2010 | reverse complement strand
GAGATCTGGCAGACAGACAAAAAGACCCCCGCCATTGTGGAGTTTGTGGATATCGCCGGTCTGGTCAAAGGTGCCAGCCAGGGCGCTGGTCTGGGAAACAAGTTCCTGGGCCATATCCGCGAGTGCGATGCCATTGTACATGTGGTGCGCTGCTTTGACGATGACAACATCATCCATGTTGTGGAGGATGTGAACAAGCCGGAAAGCGTTGACCCCATCCGCGATATTGACGCCATCGACCTGGAGCTGATCCTGGCCGACCTGGAAGTTGTCAGCAACCGCCTGGGCCGCCAGCAGAAAGCCGCCAAGACCGGCAATAAGACCGCTGCTGCCGAAGCTGCCTGGCTGGCAGAGCTTGCCGCTCATCTGGAAGGCGGCAAGCCCGCCCGTTCCTTTGCCTTTGACCCGGATGACGACAGCCAGAACACCGCTCGCAAAGAACTGGGTCTGCTCTCCGCCAAGCCGGTGATTTATGCCTGCAACGTGGGCGAGGATGACCTGCTGGGCGGGTTGGACGAGAACCCGTACTATCCGTTGGTTGCCGCCCGCGCCAAAGAGGAAAACGCACAGGCAATCCCCATCTGTGCCAAGACCGAGGAAGATATCGCCGGTTCCAGCCAGGAAGAAAAGCTGGCGTTCCTGCACGAGATGGGCATTGAATCCACCGGCTTGGATAACCTGATTAAGGCAAGCTATGATCTGCTGGGCCTCATCAGCTTTTTGACGGACGGCAAAAAGGAATGCCGCGCCTGGACCATCAAGCGCGGCACCAAAGCCCCGCAGGCTGCCGGCAAAATCCATTCCGACTTTGAGCGCGGCTTTATCCGCGCCCAGGTCATCAGCTATGACGCACTGGCCGACAACAACTTTGACTATGCTGCGGTTAAGGCCAAGGGCCTGCAGCGCACCGAGGGCAAGGAATACGTTGTGAATGATGGCGATGTGATCGAATTCCTCTTCAACGTCTGATAAAAAGGAGCAATACCATGATCATTGGCATTATGGGCGCTATGCCCGATGAAGTTGACCAGCTGTGTGCCAAGCTGGAGCAGGTGACCAAAGAAACTTACGCCGGGGTGGAGTACCACCAGGGCATGCTGAACGGCCGCCAGGTCGTTGTGTGCTGCGCCGGTATGGGCAAGGCAAACGCCGCTTCCACCGTGCAGGTTCTAATTACCAAGTACGGTGCCGAGAAGATCATCTTCTCCGGCATTGCAGGCAACATGACCAGCAAGATCGGCATTGGTGATGTTTGCGTGGGCGAAACCGTGGTATATCACGACGCCCAGAACGACATGATTGCCCAGAGCGCACCGTTCACCGCAGAGTACCACGGCGACCCGGCCCTGGTCAAAGCTGCACTGGATGCCTGCAACGCCTGTGGTGTTAAGGCCATTGCCGGCAAGATTGCCACCGGTGACCTTTTTGTTGGCGATGCCGCCACCAAAAAGGCTATCGAGGACAAATGCCAGCCCGACTGCGTGGAGATGGAAGGCGCTGCTGTAAGCCAGGTTGCCGCCCGCAACGGCGTGCCCTGCGTCATCCTGCGCGCCATGAGCGACAACGCGGACGAGAGCGGTTATGAAGTTCTTGTCGTGAAAAAGTTCAGCATCGGCGAATACATCAAAACTGCCACTGCCATTGTGGCAAATATGATCGAAGCACTGTAATTGGGGAAAACGCTTTTAGGAAAAGTATAAAATAACGGTAAAAAGATGAAAATTACACGTGAAGAAGAAAGCAAAATAAAAGGCACACCTGAGGTTTCTGCTCCGGCCCTGACTGAAACGCCGGAACAGCCCGCAGCGGCCGCAAAGCCTGCCACGCGCTGGGCGGCTATTCCGCTGTGGGGGCGGGTACTGCTGATTCTTGGCATTGCACTCCTCTTGTTGGTATTCGTTGGCTATGCCGCTTTGCAGGGCATGCTGGGGCGCATCCGGCGTGCATCGGCCACCGAGGCAGTCTCCCAACAGGAAGAGACCTTTGAATCGGACGAAAACGCCGATGATACCTTGAGCCCGGAGGATGTAATCTGGAACGGGGCCGACACCAGCGTGATGCAGGACAAAGACATTGTGAACCTGTTGCTGATTGGCCAGGACCGCCGCGAAGGCCAGGACCGCCAGCGGTCCGACAGCATGATCATGGTCACGCTGAACAAAAAGACCAAACAGATCAGCATGACCTCCTTTATGCGGGACCTGTATGTACAGATTCCCGGCTACAGCGACAACCGCATCAACGCAGCCTATGCCTTTGGCGGCATGGATCTGCTGGACAGCACGCTGAACACCAATTTTGGTGTAGAGATTGCTGGGAATGTGGAAGTTGACTTTGGCGAGTTCCAGACCTTGATCGACAGCATTGGCGGCATTGACCTAGAACTGACCCAGGACGAGGCAGATTATATCTGCGGCAGAAAGCGAGATGTAACCTACCCACAGCAGCTCCGCACGGACTGGAACCTGCATGAAGGGGTAAACCACCTGACCGGCGAGCAGGCCCTGATCCATGCACGCAACCGCTCCCTGGGCAACGATTATGCCCGCACCGACCGCCAGCGTGCTGTGCTGATGGCGATCACCAATAAAGTGAAACAGATGGATGCTGTTTCCATCGTCAACTTTATTAACCAGGTTCTGCCACTGCTGACCACCGACATGACCTCCGGCGAAATTCTGGGGTATGCGATGGAAGCTTTGCAGATGAATTTTGACAGTGAGCACTCTTACCGCATCCCGGCAGAGGGCACCTATACCGGCGCGGTAATCCGCGGCATGCAGGTACTGGTACCGGACCTGGCTGCCAACCAGACCTACCTGATGGATGTTCTGTATCATACAGACAACAACCAATAAACACATTACAAAAATATCGCCCGGCGTGGAACTGCAATGTTCCCGCCGGGCGGTATTGATTTTTTGCTATATGTTTGTGCTGTTATGCGCCTGCCCGCGGCATGATAAGCACGGCAGCAAGGTACATAACATAAAGTATCAGGCATACCCTGCCCTGCCAGCGGTAAAGCCGCTTTTTGACCAGCGGCGGCAACAGCAGGATCAATGCCATCAAAACGCAGAACGGGATATCATACTGGCGGAACTGTTCACCCACCGGCAAGCGGCGGCGGTACATCAGGCTGGAAACAGGCAGCACCAGCGTGATGCTCAAAATGGCGCTGTTCAGCACCTGCATGGGCAGTGCCTGCGGCGGGTAGATGCGGCATTTTTCCGCAAATCGCTTCCAGGCAGAGCCAAGGGGATGGTCGAACACTTCCACCAGCAGGGGCAGACAGAGGCCAAAGGAAATCAGGGTTGCCGCCCACTGGGCCTGAATGGTGCCAGTCAGGTTGGCCAGCGCCACGGCGCTGTTCAGCAGGGCCCACGCTCCCACGCAGAGCACTGCCATGCCGCCCACCACCCCGGCCAGGTTGCGCAGGCTGGTGCGGATGCTCATAGCCGGGAACAGGACGGTCCGCCCGGATGGGTCTTCCGGCGGGGGCTTTTCGCCTTTTTCCTTCTGGACAGTGATAAGCTCCAGCCCCTCCCGGAACGCAAAGCGGTACTGGTAGGCGATGCTCTGCATGACAAACAGAACAAACAGGCCCATCAGCAGGCCGGTACCAGTATAGCTCAGGGTGCCGTCCCGCACAAACAGGGCCACCACGCCGCAGGCCACCAGCAGCAGGGCGCATTTGCGCAGCAGCTCGCCGCGGTCCACCGTGACATTACAGCGCAGCAGGCAAAGCGCCAGTACCAGCCCCAGCTGGGTGACAGCGCCCGCCAGAGCCGTACCAACGGCCAGCGCAGTAACGGACATACCTGCCGCCAGAAACGCCAGCACCAGCTGCGGCAGCGCCGTACACACCGCCACCAGCGTGCCGCCCACCATCCACATAGGCAGCCCGCACAGCGCCCCGCACCACGTTGCGCAGCGCGAAGCCAGCCTGCTGCCGATACCAGTCAGCAGCAAGCCCAGAGCATAGAGCAGCAATGTAGGGAGAAGAAGCATAGTTTTTTAGTTAGAAGTTGGGGGGGTGGCGTCCTCGACGCCCCGGACTGGTATGAAAATTACCGGACATTTGCCATTTATTGCGCGGTAGGGCGGCCAGCCCTCTGGCCGCCGGAAAGCTGGAACATAGCATATATTTTAGGCTCTGCGCAGGGAATCACCCTTCAGTTCGCTGCGCGGACAGCGCGCAAACAGCGCCCGGTCCCCTCTGTCGCTTCGCGACATCTCCCCGTCCCGCGGGGAGTCACCCTCAAGGCAAGCCAACGCATATCTTCAGATCGATACCAAAATCACAAAGACATCTCTCACAAAGTCCCGGAACGGTCACTGCGCCCGCAGGCGCGTTTCGGAGGCCAACCGGGATTTTAATCCCGGCTCTTAGGCCGGAGATAGACCGTTCCCTACAGAGCATTTTATAATGTGCGACAATTATTCATTGTGCGCCCGCCGCCCCTGCCACATCCCAAACCCAACCGCAAAAGAGGTAACATTCCATGGAGCAAAACACCCCCATTACCGGCCGCATCCATTCGGTCGAAACGTTCGGCCTTGTCGATGGCCCCGGCGTGCGGTATGTCCTGTTTGTGCAGGGCTGTGCCATGCGCTGCCGCTATTGCCATAACCCCGAAACCTGGCCCTGCACCATTGGGGAGCAGCAAACCCCGGCCCAGGCCCTGCAAAAAGCCTTGCGCTATCGCACTTACTGGAAAAATAACGGTGGCCTGACCGTCAGCGGCGGTGAACCGCTGTTACAAATTGACTTTGTGTCGGAGCTGTTCCGCCTGGCCAAACTGCAGGGCGTGCATACCACCCTGGATACCGCCGGCCAGCCCTACACCACCGCGGAACCGTTCTATTCCAAGTTTGAGACCCTGATGCAGAACACCGACCTGGTGATGCTGGACCTGAAAGCCTTTTACCCGGACCGTCACAAGGCCCTGACTGGCTGCGATAACACCCCCATTCTGGATATGGCGCGCTGGATGGGCGAACACGGCAAATCCATGTGGATCCGCCATGTTCTGGTGCCCGGGCTGACGGACGATGAAGCCGAGCTGCGGGAGATGAGCGATTTTATCAAATCCCTTGGCAGCGTGCGCCGCGTGGAGGTGCTGCCCTACCATACCCTTGGCCTGTTCAAGTGGGAAAAACTTGGCATCACCTACAGCCTGGATGGCGTTCAGCCGCCCAGCGAGGAAGCGGTTCAGCGCGCTGAAGAGCTGCTTTGCATCAAGGATTATCCGGATTTCAAAAAGTAAGGCAAGCTGTGCCGCTAAACGTGAAAATTTATTTCAAAAACAGATAAAAAGTGCTTGACGAACCACTTGAAACATGGTATAGTATACGCATGGTTAGTGAGGACTAACCGACAGGGCCGCTTTTGCTGACGGCGCATGGAATGCCTCCCATCGCCGTGGCCCAGAAAAGGAACAGGTTTGCTCCCTGCTCCTGTCAAAGTCAGGCAGTTCTCCGTTTCAGGTGTTTGCTCTGCACCTTTTTCATTGCCTGCATCAAAACAATATAGCCCTCTCCCCAGCTGCTCCTTGGGAAGAGGGCTTTATTGTTTTGTTTTTATGTGGAGGTTGGGGAAGAATGGGGGCGGGTGGAAGATATAAATTACGGATCCACGGTGTGGGCCGCCTCTACCGTGTTCCCGCAGGCTGTATTTGCACTGTGTGATTCCACAAAGACTCTACGCTGCCTGGTGCCGGCAAGTCGGGCAGGAAGATTCAAAAACGAAAAACAAACCCGCGAAAAAACGATGAAAATAAGACGCGGACCCAAGATGCAATATATCCTGCTGTTTTTTGATAATTATAGCTAAAATGATTGAAAGCCGAATCTTAATATGATAAAATGTAAATATTCATATGACATAAAGAGGAAAGAAAAAAGCTGGTTTTGCCCTGTGGGGAAAAGGCCTTTGCGGGCTTGCAGGCAAAACGGCATTGCGGTAGCTTTGCCGCAAAATACTGGTGCTGCCTTATCAACGGGGCGCAGTGGTATGCAGGCCGGCGGGCCTGGGATATGAAGAAAACTTGGAAGAAAAGGGAAACAGGGTATGATTACAAAGCGCGAAAAGCTGCAGTATGTCTATGTCTTTTTAACAGACCTTGCAGCTCTGGCCGCCAGTGTGATTCTGGCATGGCTGATCGTTGGCGACATTATGGGGCAGCTGCTGCCTTACAGTGTTCTGGATTGGGTTCAGACGCTGGTTTTGCTGGTGCTGGCCTATACCGTTACATTTTTCTGTTTTGACCAGACGGAAAACATTGTCAAGCGTACCCGCGGGCAGGAAGCCAAACTTTCCATCAAGTCCAACCTGCTGATGATGGTGATCTATTCTGCTTTTCTGACACTGTCCAAAGCGGTTTTGCAGGATTCCCGCTATTTTCTGGTGGGGGTCGTGTCGTTTAACCTCTTCCTGCTCCCGGCGGCCCATGGCCTGCTCAAAAAGCTGCTGGTAAAAGCCCCTGACAATCTCCAGAACGAAACGCTGGTTGGCATTGTTACCACCGGTGACCATGCAGGCAAGATGATCCGTGAGATCAGCAACGACTGGTCCCGCCGTGTGTGCGGTGTGGCCCTGCTGGAAGCCACGGGGGATGCAATCGGTACCAAGGTGGAGAATATTGAGATAAAAGCCAATTATGATACCTTTATGAACTGGCTGCGCCGCGCCGCTTTGGATGAAGTGTATATCGATGTTCCGATGGACAGCGGCGAATCCTTTATCCCGTACCTGGAAGAGATGGAAAGCATGGGCCTGACCGTGCATTTCCGCATGCCGCTGCTGGACCGCATCGAGGAAAGCTGCTGCAACGAAACCAGCTCCGCCCGCCTGTGCCGCGATCTGGGCCGCTGCGCTGGCGGCAACCTGGTTACCATGGCCACCATTGAACCCAAGCTGCGGGACCAGATCCTGAAGCGCCTGATGGATATTTTGGGCAGCCTGGTGGGCTGCATCATCAGCATCCCCATCATTGCCATTACAGCCATCCCCCTGAAACTGGAAAGCCCCGGCCCGCTCTTCTTTAAGCAGAAGCGAGTGGGCCGCAATGGCCGTGTTTTCTACATCCATAAGCTGCGCAGCATGTATAGGGATGCCGAGGAACGCAAAAAGGAACTGATGGCCCAGAACGAGATGAACGGCCTGATGTTCAAAATGCAGGATGACCCCCGCATTACCAAGGTGGGTAAGTTTATCCGCAAAACAAGCATTGACGAACTGCCGCAGTTCTTTGATGTTCTGCGCGGAGATATGAGCCTTGTCGGCACCCGCCCGCCCACGCTGGACGAGTATAAACAGTACGAAAGCCACCACAAGCGCCGCCTTTCCATGAAACCGGGCATCACCGGCCTGTGGCAGGTCAGCGGCCGCAGCGATATTGAGGATTTTGAGGACGTTGTCAAACTGGACGTTCAATATATTGATAACTGGAGCCTGTGGGGCGATATAAAGATCCTCTTCAAGACCGTATGGGTCGTCTTTGCCGGCCGGGGGGCAAAGTAAATCGTTAAATGCGTGGCATGGCAACCTAAAATATAAAAACATCAATCCGGAACCCATTCTTTCAACACAATAAGCGGAGCAGGGAACTGCTCCACTTTTTTTACAACAAAAACGCAGGAGGTACTTTGATTATGGCTGCAACGCAAAACAGGGATATGGGGAGCGGCAGCATTCCCAAGCTGCTGGCCCAGCTGGCACTGCCCGCGGTGGTGGCGCAGGTGGTAAACCTGCTGTATAACATTGTGGACCGCATCTATATCGGCCATATGCCGGAGGTCGGCGCATCCGCGCTGACGGGCGTTGGCCTGTTTACCCCCATTTTGATGCTGATTACCGCGTTTGCCATGCTGTGCGGCTCCGGCGGCGCGCCCCGCGCGGCCATTGCCATGGGCCGCGGCGATGACGATGCCGCCGAAAAGATCATGGGCAACTGCTTTACGCTGCTGCTGATTCTGGCGGCTGTGCTGACCGTTGTGTTTTATTTCGCTGCGCCGTCCCTGCTGGTGCTGTTCGGTGCCAGCGAAAAAACGCTGCCTTATGCGCTGGATTACGCCCACATCTATATCATCGGCACCATTTTTGTGCTCATCGTTATGGGCATGAACCCCTTTGTCACCACCCAGGGCTTTGCCACGTTCAGCATGATGACCACCGTGATCGGCGCTGTGTGCAACATCATCCTGGACCCCATCCTGATTTTTGCCCTCAATATGGGGGTGCGCGGTGCCGCCACGGCGACTGTCATCAGCCAGGCGGTGGGTGCGGTGTGGGTGCTGCGCTTTTTGACCGGCAGCCGCACCAGGCTGCGCCTGAGCGTGAAAAACATGCCGCTGGTGGGAAAAGTCATCGGCCCCTGCCTTGGGCTGGGCGTTTCCACCTTTGTGATGATTGCCACCGAAAGTATCCTTTCCATCAGCTTCAACTCCAGCCTGGCACGCTATGGCGGCGATATCGCCGTCGGCGCCATGACCATCATCACCAGCGCCACCCAGCTGCTCAGCATGCCGGTGCAGGGACTTTGCCAGGGCGCACAGCCCATCATGAGCTTTAACTTTGGCGCGGGCAAGGGTGACCGCGTCAAACAGGCGTTTCGGTTACAGTTCATCATCTGCGTGGCATATGCAGCCGCGTTCTGGGCCGCCTGTATGCTGGTGCCCCAGATGTTTGCGAGCATCTTCTCCACCGATCCGGAACTGGTGCGGTACACGGCCTGGGCCATGCGCGTTTACATGGCGGGTATTTTCTCCACCGGGTTCCAGGTTTCCTGCCAGCAGAGTTTTGTGGCGCTGGGCCAAGCCAAGATCAGTCTGTTCATGGCCTGCCTGCGCAAGCTGATTTTGCTGATTCCCCTGATCTTTATCCTGCCCCTGATTTTGCAGGACAAGGTTTTTGCTGTCTTTTTGGCCGAGCCGGTCAGCGATATCATCGCGGCAACCGTAACCTGCAGCGCATTCTTTATCCGCTTTAACAAGATTCTGGCCACCAGCCAGAAAAAGGCGTAAGAATTTGTGGGATACCCGTCTCCCTGCAGTGTATTTTATAATGGGCAATCAACATTTGCCGTGCCTCCCACCCCGTAGGAGCGCACTCTGCGCCCGCCAACCTAAAAGGATAACGATTTTACCCAAAGGCATGTGCCGGAATCCCGCACATGTCTTTTTGTTTGCATCATAGCAAACTGTTTACCCGGCGCACCAAATTTGCTCAGTTGCCCTGCCTGCCGCTGGCGAACAAATTTTCGCCAAAACTCAGCATTTGGCGCGTCAACGGCCAAACAAGGTGCGCGTTCCCCCGAAACTGTATCCGATAAAAAAAGCAAATTACGCACAGCCAACCTCAAACCCGGCAGGGCAGGGGATGGCAAACGGCGGATTTGGTGTTATAATTTCCGTGGAGTAAGAACGCTGGAAAGCCAGTGGAAAGGAACCAACCATGAAAGGCAAATGGATGAAAATAGTACGGCAGTATACGATCATCACGCTCGGCATTAGCATGATGGCGGTGGGGGTGTATTTCTTCAAATTTCCCAACAACTTTGTCTTTGGCGGTGTGACCGGCGCGGCGGCACTGGTTGCCAAGCTGACCCCGATTTCGGCCAGTGAGTTTTCCGCCGTGGTCAATATGTTGATGCTGCTTCTGGGCCTGATTTTTTTGGGCAAAGAGTTTGCGCTGACCACCGGTTATGCCACCGTGGTGCTTTCGGCGGAATTGATGCTGTTGGAAAAGGCCTGCCCGCTCAACGCGCCTTTGTCGGACCAGCCCATGCTGGAACTGATTTTTGCCATTGCGCTGCCTGCCATTGCTTCGGCATTGCTCTTCAGCGTGGGGGCTTCCAGCGGCGGCACCGATGTGATTGCCCTGATCGTGGAAAAATACACCCACCTGCACAGCATTGCAGCGGCGTTGTTTTTGACCGATCTGGTCATGGTGGTGGCGGCCTGCTTTGTGTTTGACCTGCACACCGCGCTTTACTCTTTCGTCGGCCTTACCGTTAAATCCCTGATGATCGACGTGGTGTTGGAGCGCATGAAGATGTGCAAAGCTATCTTGATCGTCTGCGACGACAAGGAGCCGATCTGCGACTTTGTGAATAAGGAACTGAACCGCGGCGCAACATACACCCCCTGCAACGGTGCATACACCAACCAGCCGCGCTACATTATCTATACCACCCTGACCCGGCACGAAGCAATGCAGCTGCGGGAGTTTATCCACAAGGAACACCTGAACGCCTTTATGTCCATGCTGAGCACCACCGAAGTGTTCGGCAAGGGTTTTGATAACGCCTGAAAACCCGCACATACCGCACAGTTCAAACGCTGTGCGGTATTTTTTGTGCCGAAACGCTTGACAGAAATCCGAACCCGGACTATAATATAAATCCGAAATCGGATTATAACACATCACACAGCGGTGCACAAATAAAGCATCGCCGTTTTGCTGTGAAGAATAGGAGAATGATAGTGTAATGCCGGAAGAACACCATCTCACCGCCCGAAATCTGTTGGAACAGATGAACCGCCAGTTCAATGAATGCAACGCCCTTTATCATGAGCTTGCCGTGCATTACGGTGTTTCGGATACCGTGTTCTGGCTGCTGTATACACTGTATAACAGCAGCGAACCGCAGACCCAGAACCGCCTGTGCATGGAATGGAACCTGCCGAAGCAGACGATGAATTCAGCCGTGGCTTCGATGGTCAAGCAAGGACTGTTGGAACTGGAACCCGCGCCGGGCCGTTACAGCGGCAAACTGCTGCACCTGACGCCAGCCGGGCGGGAACTGGCAGCCAAAACTGCCAAACCTGTGTACAGCGCAGAACAGGCGGCACTGGAACAGCTGGGCATGGCGGAGGCTGAACATTTCGTCCGCCTTGGCCAGGAACACCTGAACGCCATCCGCACGGAATTTAACAAAATTTTACAACAGGAGAAAGTATGAATCAGCGCATCCAATTATCGGACCATTTTACCACATCGCGCATCCTGCGCTTTGCAGCATCCCCTATCATCATGATGGTGTTTACCTCCATCTACAGCGTGGTGGATGGATTTTTCGTTTCCAACTTTGCCGGCAAACAGGCATTCGCTGCCGTCAATCTCATTATGCCGTTTTTACAGGCATTTGGCTGCATCGGCTTTATGCTGGGCACCGGCGGCAGCGCTCTGGTTGCTATGACGCTGGGCACCGGCAACAAAAAGCGCGCCAATGAGCTGTTTTCCATGCTGGTCTGCGCCACTGCGGTGCTGGGCGTGATTTTTACGGTGGTTGCCCTGCTGGTGCTGCGCCCCGCGGCTGTTCTGCTGGGGGCCACTGCGGAACTGCTGGATGACTGCATCTTGTACGGCACCATCATCACGGTGTTCCAGACGGCGTTTATGCTGCAATTTTTGTTCCAGAGCTTTTTCATCACGGCCGAAAAACCCAAGCTGGGCCTTTTCTTTACCGTGGCAGCCGGCCTGACCAACATGGTGCTGGACTTTGTGTTTGTCGGTGTCATGGGGCTTGGCATCACCGGTGCCGCAGCTGCAACGGTGATTAGCCAGCTGATCGGCGGCATCGGCCCCATGTTCTATTTTGCCCGCCCCGGCAACGGCAGCCTGCTACACTTTGTGCGCCCGGTGTTCAGCGGCAAGGCGCTGCTTAAGGCCTGCACCAACGGCTCCAGTGAACTGATGACGAATCTGTCCGCCTCTTTGGTAGGCGCGCTGTACAACTGGCAGCTGCTCCGCCTGGGCGGCGCCGATGGCGTGGCCGCTTACGGCGTTATCATGTATGTCAGCTTTATCTTTGCCGCCATCTTTATCGGCTATGCCCAGGGCTGTGCCCCGGTTGTCAGCTATCATTACGGTGCCGACAACACGGACGAGCTAAAAAACCTGCTGCGTATCAGCCTGCGGGTCATTGCCGTGGGGGGTGTGGCAATGCTCTGCTTCAGTGAGCTGCTGGCCGCCCCGCTTTCCCGCTTCTTTGTGGGTTATGATGCGGAACTGCTGGAACTGACTACCCTCGGCATGAAGCTGTATTCCCTCAGCTTCCTGCTCTGTGGTTTTAACATCTTTGGCTCGGCATTCTTTACCGCGCTCAACAACGGCATAGTATCCGCCGTTATTTCTTTCCTGCGCACCCTGGTGTTCCAGGTCACCGCCATTCTCGTGTTGCCCCATCTGCTGGGCATGAACGGCATCTGGCTTTCCGTTGTGGCAGCCGAAATCGCCGCACTGTTTGTCAATGCATTCTTCCTGGTTAAAAACCGGAAAAAGTACCAGTATTAACGCAAAAGATCAGCCCCTGCCTGAGAGATGGCAAGGGCTGATTTGCTTTTAAGGGTTAGGGCAATACCGCACAATTCCCGCCTTGCGGCTTAAGCACCGCTCCGGCAGCTGCGGCACGGCACTTAGAATTATGCGGTATTGCCTTTACACTTATGCGGTTTTACGCATCCGAGCGGGAGTAGCAGTTTTTCATCTGGCAGCTCAGCTCATACAGCACTTTGTCCAGTGTGTCGGCGGCCAGGCCGCGGATGGTATCGGCCATGGCTTCGTTGGCCTGCTCGCGCAGGGCGGCGCGGGCGGAAGCATCCTGTTCACGGCGCAGCTTGGCATCGTAAGTATTGATGTTCGCATGCCCGGCGGAAGCCGCCGCCAGCTGGTAGCGCTCAATATGGAACACCGATTTGCTGTAGGCAGCATCGGCCATGGCAGCGATCATCCGGCTGTTCCAATAGAAGTTGTCGGTGGAAACCGCGCCCGTAGTGTTGGAAAGATACGCAGGGGTGGTGGTTACATTGGCATAGAACGGCACCATCACATTGAACGCGTTGGAAGCAAAGGCGATCCATTCCAGAACGCGGGAATCCTCCGGCTGGTCGGGGCGCATCTGGATCAGGGCCATAAAGTCGTTGCGGTTGATGCCGATGGAGCGGAATGCGCCCTTCTGGTCCGACTGGCTGCTGCCATACGGGTCATACGGTGTGCCCTGATAGTGGGAGGATAATACGTATTTGACATCCTCCGGCGTGATCTTCTTTTCCGGTACCATGCACCACGGCAGGTCATCACTGCGGGGTGTGTAGTCGGCGTTGGGGCCGTCCCACTTCTTGCTGTGGGGGTTCAGATAGCGCAGCATGAACCAGGCACGCGGCGTGTTGTACACATGGTCAGAATCATCGTGGCTGCCAAAGGCGTCCCGGGGGTTCAGCGCGCCGTCCAAAGAGAGGTCGAGGTGATTCTTGGCAATGAACTCCCGCAGGTCGGCAGAGCAGAGGTAATTTTCCTGTGCGCCGAAGGCATCTTCCAGATCAAAGGTATCGATGCCCAGTTGGTTGGGCATGACCACATACACATCGTCCGGCACGCGGCGTGCGATCCAGTGGTGACCGCCGATGGTCTCCAGCCACCAGATCTCGTTTACGTCCTGAAAAGCGATACCGTTCATCTCGTAAGTACCGTATTTTTCCAACAAACTTCCCAATCTCGAGACACCTTCTCTGGCACTATGAATATAAGGGAGCACCACAGATACAATGTCCTCCTCACCGATACCTCCGGGAATCTCTTCTGCACCGTCCTTCGCCGGAACATATTCCACCAACGGATCTGCTCCCAGGACTCTGGCATTGGAAGTGATGGTCTCTGTGGCCGTCATGCCCACACCTGCCGCATTGATACCGTGTGCCGCCCAGATACCTTCTCCCCCCAGCGCATTGGGCACTGCGGTATAACGCAAAGCCTCCTCGGGCAGATCGATCTCCACATGAGAAAGCACAGATTTATATTTTCTCGGCTGTTCTTCCGGATGCACTACCACAAATTTCTTCGGGGTAAACTGTCCGGAGGGGGAATCATCGTTCCGGGCGATCATGGTAGATCCGTCATAAGATGCTTTTTTTCCTACTAATATGGTTGTACATGGCATAATCATTACCTCCTGCTATTATGCTACAAAAAATTTCCCGTGAGTAACAAAAATCTGTTTCCTGTCTGGAACCTTACGCCAGCTTCTGTCCATTCACCACAACATTCCGGATTGTCTCCGGTCTGCCCTGCAGGGGCTCAAGTTTCGTAAACTGTCTGCAGCCGGTGACTTCGATATTTTCCATAGACAGATCTCTGAAATACGGAATGTCCTCCTCATTTTCCATGGCAACGGTCTCATTACGGTTCAGAGAATTCAGGACATAAGACATCGTAAGGATCACTGCCTCGCCTTTGATCTCGCTCATATAGATATTGCGGAGTGTGATGTTTTCCACCACGCCGCCGCGTCCCAGCGCACTCTTCATGCGGACACCCACATCGGTTCCCACGAAAGTACAGTTCTCCACCAGAATATCTTTTACCCCACGTGACATCTCGCTGCCGATGACAAAACCGCCATGGCCTTCATTCACCAGACAATCATGAATGTAGACATTGCTGCAGGGGCCTTCGATCCTGCGGGCAATGGCATTTTTGCCGGATTTCATGCAGATGGCATCGTCACCGGTCTCGAAGGTGCTGTGATGAATGTGCACATTGGTGCAGGATTCCACATCGATGCCGTCACCATTCTGTGCAAAGTACGGATTACGGATCTTCACACCGTCCACAGTAAGGTCCTCGCAAAAATAGGGATGTATGTTCCATGCCGGAGAGTTCATAAACGTTGCGCCCTGTAACAATACCTTTTTACAATAACGCAGGCTGACCATTACCGGACGGTAAAAATCATAATAAGGTGCCGCAGCAGCCAGTGCCTCTTCGGTGGTTCCCTGGATGTTATGGCGATTGCCTTCCAGAATGGACTCAGTAGGCATCCAAATCTCCGTCTCTTTCGTCTCGATCACATAAGGACTGATCTGAAACAGCGCATCCCACTGTTTTGCCGTCATCTTGAATTTCTTGACCGGTCGCCATTTATCACCGCTTCCATCTATGATACCATCTCCGGTGATGGCGATATTTTCCGCATTTTCCGCTGTGACGGGAGACACGGTACGGATGCAGTCCTGCCCTTCATAACTGGTAATGCGCAGGGGATAATCCTCTTTTGATTTGATGAATTTTAACATAGCCTGACTGTCCAGGTGCAGATTGACACCACTTAACAGCCGGATCGGAGCCACTGCCCAGATGCCTGCGGGAACTCTTACCATACCACCGCCCTGCTCAGACACCTCGCGGATCGCGCGGTTAATGGCCTCCGCATTGTGTCTGCCGGTCTCGATCTGCAAATCGCCGCTCTTCGCGCCGTATTCTGCTATGGACACCTCCCGGTCCGGGAACTGGGGAAGTTCTACTTTATAATTCTGATTATACATGGTTATTGTTTTCTCCTTTGAATATTTTCATGGATACTTTCACATTTTCTACGTTTCTGATTCTAGCGTGTTCCGTTTCGGACTTCCACCCGATTTTTGCGTTTTTCCGAAGGGTTCTACTGCTTATTTGTGCCCTTCCGCGCAGATCCAGTCCTCGCCGTCTTTTAAGCGAATCCGTACCTCTTCAAATCCTGCATTTTCCAGCAGTTCCCGGAATTCTTCCGGTGTGGGATTAAACAGATGGAATCTTTGAATGTTTTCCCGCACCTGTTCCGGCAGATCCTCCTTCTGGTAAATGTCGGCCACCAGTAAAAAGGTTCCCTGCTCCTTCAATACCCGGTAGACTTCTTTCAGATTCTCCGCGGGATCCGGCCAGAAATAAAAGCTTTCCACCGTAATGATCTTGTCAAAAGCATTGTCCGCAAAGGGCAGTTTTTCCACTGAGGCTTCCACGAGATCCATTTTTCCCTGCTGCAGTGCTTCTGCATTGGTTTTTCCGGAAAGTTCCAGTGAAGTGGCGGAATAATCCACTCCGGTCAGATGTCCGTCACGCACCTCTTCACTCATGCGTTTCAGAGTTGCTCCTCCACCGCAGCCGATGTCCAGAATCCGGTCATTCTCCCGGATCTTCCAGTGTTCCAGCGCCCAGCCGGTCACTGCGTAGTGGCTTTCGTTCATGCGGCGCAGCATCTTCTCCCCATCCTCCCCGACCGGTTTCCCGGGGTTGCCGGAAATAGTGATCGCCTGCTGGGTGCGTTCGTTGGTGGTTAGGTTTATGGTATTATTTTCTGTTTTTTCAGTCATGATCTTTATTCCTTCTTCCAGCCGCTTTCTTTTTGGATCTTTGCGGTTTTCTTTGCAATTTTTACTATCTCTATTATAATAGTAACTGTTTATAATCATGTAAAGGGCAATCCCGTTATTGAGAATATCTCTGAATAAGGGATTTGGCAAAACACCCGATACAAAGTACAATCTGCGAAAGCATACGCCGGAAATGCAGTGGAACGCTTGCAGGTTACGGAAAGGCATACATTTTTTATGAAATATTATCTTGCCCCCATGGAGGGACTGACCACTTATAATTTTCGCACTAACTGGAACCACTGTTACGGCGGCATGGACAAATATTTTACCCCTTTTATCTCCAATCGGCACATGAACAGCAGAGAACGCAACGATGTGCTTCCGGAACATAATGTGGGCATGTACACCGTACCGCAGATCCTGACCAATAAGGCGGAGGAATTTCTGTCGCTGGCAGAGCAGCTGGCCGGATATGGCTACCACGAGGTCAATCTGAATCTGGGCTGCCCTTCTGGAACAGTGGTAGCAAGAAACCGCGGTGCCGGATTCTTAGGTACGCCCCGGGAACTGGAGACTTTTCTGGACGAAATTTTTGAAAAATGCCCGTTGAAAATTTCCATTAAAACCCGCATCGGCATGGAATGTCCTGATGAGTGGGCTCCGTTACTGAAAATATATCAAAAATTTCCCATGAAGGAGCTGATCATTCACCCCAGACTGCAAAAGGAAGGTTACAAGGGGACACCCCATCTGGAAGCTTTCGCAGAGGCGGTGGAAGCCCTGCAATGTCCGCTGTGCTATAACGGGGATATTACCTCTCCGGAGTCGCTAACGCAGATTCTTACGAAGCTTCCCAGTATCGATACGGTCATGATCGGCCGGGGAATTTTGCAGAATCCGGGATTATTGCAGGAATTGAAGGCTGCCTCCACGGAGAGTGTTGCGCTGCCGTCTTGTGAAGAGCGTCTGGCTGTCCTGAAGGAATTCCACACTTCCCTCCTGACCGGTTATCAGGAGATCATGTCCGGCGATACCAATACGCTCTATAAGATGAAGGATCTCTGGACTTTCTTAAGCCACAGCTTCGAATCTCCGGACAAATACGTAAAAAAGATCCGCAAAGCCACAGATGCCAGCGACTATAAGCTGGCCGTCAATGCGTTATTCCGGGAGTGCGCATTGAAGTCGGAGAATTCTTGATCCTGACATCATCCCATACCTTTATTCCCCGGTGTCAAACTGTTCTCCTTCGTTGGCGTCTTCCATGACGACCTCCGGCTCCGGGATGCCTGCATTTTCCACATAGCTGAAATGAATGACCGCCTGTGGCCAGTTGAGACTGATCCGGGCGGTCTTCTGCCGCTCCTCGCCTGCCTTGCGGATCAGTTCCAACAGTTCCTGCAGGACTTCTCTGGTCAGATAGCCGCCCCGCCACTGGAACGTCATGGCCCGGCCTTTTTTCGCCATCTGCTGTGCTCTTTTATATACTTCTTCCGTTTTCGTAAAGGAAAGTTTTTTCTCCTTGTAATAAAAATGATCGTTGTCCGGACAGCCGGGTGCCGGGGCGATCAACGGTTCATGATCCCGGAACACTGCTTTATCTCCCAGATTGAAATAGTCGTAGCGGATCTCTCCGGGTGCTTCCGCATTGCCCTGATGTTTTCCCAATGTATTGTCAAATGTGGCATCCAGATGGTAATACTGCCCGCCGATCCGCACAATATTCCAGGTGTGACGGTACTTGATCCCTTTCTCCGGATTGTTGCCGCAGATAGCGATTACACACCACACACCCAGCGCATCACAAAGCACCTTCACCGATTTGGCAATGCCCTCGCAGACACCCACGCCCTGTCCCAGCGGTCCGATAATCTCATGGGAATAGGGCTTTTTCAACTTATCGTAGGTGATATTTTCGCAGATAAAGTCGTGAATGTACTTCTCTTTTTCCCACTCTGTGAACTTTGCGGCAGATCTTGCCAGCTTTTCCACCCGGGACTGCATGGCTTTCTGATGTTCTCTGATCTTATTTTTCTCAAACAGATACTCCGGCACGAAGATGATGTTGGGGGAGTCCTGATAATATCTATACCGATAACTCACCACCCAGAAGATCTCCGGATGATCCAGCCGCAGTCGGAAAAATACGTCATACAATTCTTCCGCCGGGATCCGCGGCAGCTGGATCTCGTCTGCCAGCGCCAGCACTCCCTGCTGCATAGCGTGATAGGCGGCCTGCTGGGGCTTGTTCATTTTCTGATAGTAATATGGTTCCATGGTAGTTTCCTATTCTATTGTTTTCATCTGTCTTATTTTTACATTTTAACAGAAGGTTTTTCTTTTGGGTGGATGTTTTTGATATTTTTAAAACTATTTTTAAACTATTTTTAAAAAAATTTATTTCTTATGCAACTTTTCTGAAGACTGTACAGTCTAATCATCAGAGACCTGTAAAAAATGGTTTTATTACGAAAGGAGTTTTATTATGAAAAACAAATTTATCTGTGCACTTTTAACCACTGTTATGGTATTATCTTTTGCTGCCTGCGGCAGTGAGGGAAACGGAGCTGCTGCCTCTACTGAAAGCACTGTAGCTTCCGAAAGCCAGGTTACAGAAAGCAATACAGAAGCCTCTTCCGAAACCGCATCTACCGAAAGCACCTCTACGGCAGAGGGCGCCTATGAAGACAACTTTGCAGTTTCCACAGAGGATGCTACCGCTTTCGCTAAAAAGATCCAGGATGCCGTAGCCGCTGAAGATCTGGATGCTCTCGCTGATCTGGTCAATTATCCGGTCTATGTTGCTCTGGGCGATGGCAGTGTGATCGAAACCAGGGAAGATCTGATTGCCTTAGGTGCAGACAAAATCTTCACCCCTGAGCTGAAAGACTCTATGGCTAATGCTGATCTGTCCGAATTAAGCCCCAGTATGGCAGGCTTCACCCTCTACAGCACCGGCGACGGTCCTAACATCACCTTCAATGTCCAGAACGGAGTACTCGGCATCAGCGGTATCAATTACTAATAATTCTCGTACAAATCGGGGGAGCCTTTCATCAGGCTCCCCTTACTCGTGTCGAAACTACTGTTGTCAACGGTACCATAGTGATGTCTATGTTCCCGTCTGTCTTACGTGTGATCAGCGTTGCTCCCCGCTGGATATATTGCTTCGCGATGCCGGAATATCCCAGATAATCAATGGACATTCCGTAAGTCATACGGATACCTTTATAGGTCAGTGACAACGTATTCAGATGATCGTGTCCACAGAAGATCCATTTCAGCCAGCCGTTATCCACCGCTTTTTCGAAAAAATGAGGTGGTCGGTTCGATATTCCGAAATACTCATCCTTTTCTCCGATACTACCGTGTTCATAACTCACACTGTGATCGCCCAGTTTCATCTTCTCGTAGGCTTCCTTGAACTCCGCGGGCGGCATGTGGAAAAATGCCATAGCCGGTACTTTTCTCTCGTTCAATTTCTCCATGCACCAGTCCGTCTGGTCCTCATGGATACAGTCGAAACCGCTGAAAAACCAGCCGTCACCGTACATGTTAGAGTCCAGGTGGATGAGCGGCAGGAGAATCCTGCCTTCTCCATCGATCAGATCCAATACAAAATTCCCGACGCCTGCAATGGGGTTTTGAGGACTGTGCTCATATCTTCCTTTGGTAAAAACAGCGTATTTTCCCGTGGCAAAAATCTCCGCCAGCTGCTCCTTATTGCAGGTGGAGCCCATCTCACAATCATGATTACCGAAGACAAACGTATAGGGGATCTGAAAACCATCCAGAAATGTTAACAGTTTTTGCGCCTGTTTTCTATTATTCATCGTCCCGCTTTTGGGGAAAAACGGGAACACGGAATCCCCGGTCAGGACGATCAGATCCGGTCCCGTCCGGCGGATCAGCTCCGTCACCGCTGCCAGCGCCAGTCTGTCCTTTTTCCCGGAAAACATGCCGAAACCAAGATGCAGGTCTGTCAGTTGTAATATTTTATAATCTCTGTCTGTCGGGATGCAAAGGGAAAAAGTCTCTTCGTCCCGAATTTGAAAATTTTGAGAAGTATACATAGGAATCTCTTTTCTGTCACTTAATCTGTTTCACTATTGTATTTGAGGTTTTCTTGAAATCAGCTCAACGGGATCAATGCACCGATCGCAGACAGCAGCGTAGATAGTACCATCAGCACCTGAAACGGTACCGTGCCGATCACGCCGCAGATAGGACTGCTGCCGGCTTTTTTCCTGGACTTTCCATAGGTCAGCACCAGCATGATGCTCACCAGTACCACAACGCCACTCATGATCCGGGTCAGAACGATGAAGCTGTTCACGCCAAACACGGCAAACAGAATGCAGGGAACCGTAGCGATCAGCCAGCTGATGCGGTTGCCGCTGCCGATCTGCTCATGAACCACATCGCGGAGGGCAAGAGTATTGCTCCAGAACGTAGTAAGTAAAGCAAACAGGGAAAATACGCCTGCCAGGATCATTGCCCAGGTACCGATGCTCTCTCCCAACTGCATGTATGCCAGCTCTTTTTCCAGCGCTCCCTTGGTTCCCAGGAGAACCGTGCCCGTTACGATCAGAACAAACACTGAGGAAAGCCCAAAACCGATGAAGATGGAGCGGCGGATCTGTTTCGCGTTGCCATCCAGACCTTTCACCACCTGGATCACTGCCTGATTGGCGGAAGTGGCGAATACCACCATGCTGTACAACGCCAGCAGATTATTCCAGTGGAACTCTGCCCGTTGCAAAGAATTCAGCGGATGCATAAATGTGCCTACCGTCATCACTGCCACAATTCCCATGAGGACAATGACTGCGTACTTCTGCGCGATGCCTACGGCTTTCATGCCGATAAACACCACAACTCCGGCGATCACATAGTACAAAACCTGCGCCGCCACGAAAGGCATTCCGAACCAGTTCACAAAAATCTGTGCTCCGCCGTTGATATTGCCGCTGACACCGATCATAATTGCCAGCCCATAGACAATAAATACGCTCCAGCTGAAGATCTGCTTCATTTTCCCATGAAACAGCTCTCCTTCAAAGCTTTTCACCAGTTGGACACCACCGTTATTGTAAGACAGCTCGGCAATGATCAGGTGCAGGATCACGTTCACACAATAGGCGATCAATACCATCCACACGACATCCAGAATGCTGTTCTTCGTGGCAAGATACGGAACGGCGATGATGCCGGTACCGATGCTGTTGCCGACGATCATGCTGATAGCTTCAAAGGTCGTGAGATGGGCTTCGGATTGGATAGGGTGGGACATAGGGGACCTCCTTTGTATAAATACTGATTTTATAAAAGTTTGGTGGTAAGTGCTTCCTGCAATACTTTTGAACAGTTGATTCCACGTTTATCGGCAAGCTTGGACATCCATGCCGGAAGCGAGACATTTTTTCGAACCGCTTTGGTGTCAGTCATACTGCGATATTTAATCGTATCTGCCTGGATAATCGTAAGAATATCTGTCGGTAAATGAGGAATCTCTGCCTGCGGCGTAGGTTCATTTGGTGTAATTTCTTCATCTTCCAGCCCCACGAGGCAAAGATTCAATGCATCTGTAATAAGGGTAATTGCTTCTGTCAACGTTGCTGCTGTTGTAATACACCCGTCCACATCCGGAACCTTCGCATAGAACGTGCCGTCTTTTTCTTTAATAACAGCAGTATATGTGTATTGCATATCATTTGCCTCCCTCGATATTTACTTCTTTCAAAATATAACGCATATCATTTTCATTAAAATCATGACGTTTTACCGGAATTGTCTGTTTGGTATCCGGGTGGAAATATAAATCATGACTTGCTCCGTGTCTTTTAAAAATAAAACCATTCTTTTCCAATTCTTTAATTGTTTTCTTTCGTGGATGCATTCTTCTCTTCTTTTATATTATACACAATTTTACACAAAATCAATAGTAAAATACACAATTTTACACAAATGATTATGTGTCATTTATAGCATTAAAAATTTAAATTGTTACAAAGGAAATATAAAACGATTCTGTTAAAACTGACTTTATAAGATATCGTAATTATCAGCATGTTGTACGATATCAGACATAAAATAGAATAATATAAGAAAGTATCACAATCTATAGAAACTGTCCGGCAGGCGTACCATTCTCCTGCATCTCTCGGGTTTTCCCTGTCAAGCCAGCGGCGTGTGGACGGGTACGAAATTTTCCACCTCGAACAGTTCCTCGATTGTCTATAAATAATAGCATCCTTGTAATTCAATGTAAAGGTATTTAAAGTTCTTTTAATTTAATCATTTTTAGTGAGGCTTCTGGCATAATGGTGGAAGCCTCCAAAAAACCTGCACTTTTGCAATACAAAATGCAGGTTTTCCCCATATTTTCAAGGATTTTCAGCCTATGAAACCTAGCGTTTTTTCTTTAGCTGCACTCACTATTGGAAGTTCACATACAATTGGGAGCTACATACTACTCTAATAGGTTCACATTTGTTTAGCAAATCTATTTATTGCCTCCCATACTAAAAATTCTA
>OHUI01000436.1_pt1 | contig 23132 bp, 17 predicted proteins | sample 1579231 | NCBI WGS metagenome assembly OHUI01 (sample SAMEA3882509, study PRJEB24775) | human gut metagenome | biome: human-associated habitat; feature: intestine environment; material: feces | place: Netherlands | collected 2009/2010 | reverse complement strand
AAAACGCTCTTTATAGGCAATGACGAGATTCTGAATCTGGCTGACGGCAATTTTGCCTACCATATACACATCATCCGTCATTCCGCGGGCAACCAGCACATATAAAAGTTCACCTTCATCACGGATCTTCAGAAGGTGATGTACGCCGATCACCTGACTGTCCGCAGGAGATGCTGCAAAGCCTGTGATCAGATCGGTCGTAATGTCATCTCTCTCCATGGTAGATGCCACTTCGGATCCGTTCAGGTCATAGACTCCGAGGTCAACTTTTGTGATTGCTTTCAATTCATCAATGCTTGTCTGTATAATCTGGCCTGTAATCATATTGTCCACGCCTTTCTGTAATATTTCATATCCGCTTGCTCTACTCATAACCAAAAAGCCCCTATGCAAGCAGTCTCGCCTTTTAACTATGTCCCACAATCCTTCCCCTCTATTCGCATATCGTTGGATTGGCAGCACTATATATGTTTAGTATAAAGGATTTGTGCATTTGGTGCAAGCAAAATGCTGAAAAAAGACCCTGTCTGTAATCGCAGACAGGGTCTTGAAATTTCTGATTAAAACTAGTTGGTAATAACCTGCTCGGTCTCTTTGTCGAATACATGGATCTTCTCAACATCCAGAGCGAACTTAACGGTATCGCCAGGTCTTGCAGTGGTACGAGAATCTACTCTTGCGGTCATAGGGAACTCGTCAAGATCGAAGTACAGATATACTTCTGCACCAAGTAACTCGTAAACCTTGATGGTAGAGGTAAATACGCTCTGAGGAGAGGTCTCAATGTACATCTCAGAATCATATACATCCTCAGGACGGATACCGAAGGTAACAACCTTTCCATCGTAACCGCCATCGATCAGCTTCTTGGACTTAGCGGGAGGAAGAGGAATGCTGTGGCCTGCGATTACCAGGTTAGCGATGTCGCCTTCTACCTTAACAGTAGCATCTAAGAAGTTCATCTGCGGAGATCCCATGAATCCTGCTACGAACAGGTTACAAGGCTTCTCATACAGGTTCTGAGGAGTATCTACCTGCTGGATAACGCCGTCCTTCATAACAACGATTCTGGTACCAAGGGTCATAGCCTCGGTCTGGTCATGTGTAACGTAGATGATGGTGGTGCCCAGTCTCTGATGCAGCTTAGCGATCTCGATACGCATCTGTACACGCAGCTTAGCATCCAGGTTGGACAGAGGCTCATCCATCAGGAATACCTTAGGGTTACGAACGATTGCACGTCCCATAGCAACACGCTGTCTCTGACCACCGGACAGAGCCTTGGGCTTACGATCAAGCAACGGAGTCAGATCCAGGATCTTAGCTGCTTCCTTAACCATCTTGTCAATCTGATCCTTGGGAACTTTTCTCAGCTTCAGGCCAAATGCCATGTTGTCATATACGGACATATGAGGATACAGAGCATAGTTCTGGAATACCATTGCGATATCTCTGTCCTTAGGCTCTACATCATTAACTACTCTGTCACCGATCTTCAGTTCACCGGAAGAGATATCTTCCAGACCTGCGATCATACGAAGAGTGGTGGACTTACCACATCCGGAAGGACCTACGAAAATGATGAACTCCTGATCTGCGATCTCAAGGTTGAAATCCTTAACAGCTTCAAAACCGTTAGGATATACTTTGCAGACATTCTTTAAAGATAAACTTGCCATTTGAAAATACTCCTTTCATATTTACAATGTTACTTTCTCTCATTGTGAAACGATATGTCTCGTTTGAATCTGAAATCAGTATAACGAAATTCACGAAAATGTGCCATACCACTATTTCACAAAGATTTTGAATCATATTGTATGAATTGCTTATAAACTTTTCTTTTTTTTTAAATGCTTGTCAGATTGAACAAATCTGTTTCTATTTCTTGGACATTTTCCACAAGGTGGTCTCTACTGTGTCTCTTTTTCCGGCTTTTTGTAGAACGTAAGCTGATTTTTTCCATGTCTTTTTGACACATATAACGCATTATCCGCGGATTTGTACAGATTTTCAAAGGTATTGCCGTCTCCGGGGAACACTGCTGCTCCCACGCTGGCTGTAACAGAATACTTCACATATTCTCCGACTTCAAACTGGTGGAAAAACTGTTCGATCTTCTTTCCTTCCCGTTCGATCATGGTAATATCACGGATGTCCTTGAGAAATACCATGAACTCGTCACCACCGGTACGGCCCACAATGTCCGTTGCTCGGAACATGGACTGCAGGCGCACTGCCAGGTTCCGGAGCACTTCATCTCCAAAGGCATGTCCCATGGTGTCGTTGATCTTCTTGAAATTATCTACATCCAGAACGAACAATACCCCCTGCTTATCCGGATATTGTTCCATATATTCACGAATCTTACGCTCTGTGGCCATCTTGTTGTTCAGATCAGTCAGCAGATCGGTGTCTGCCTTGTCTTCCAGGACTTTGCTGTGTTCCGAGACCTTTATTCGTACCAGCACATTGATCACCGTGATCACAATAAGGGCTGCTGCAATCGATATGCTGATCTTGACGATCAGATCCACAATAGGACCACGGAAGGACTGTTGAATACCGGACAGATAGGATTCATCGATGCCTACCACCAGATTCCAGGCTGTGTCCGCAATGGGAAAATGACAGAGAATCTTACCTACGCCGTTCTCATTGACATGCAGTATCCCATTGTCGCCCTTCTGCTGTTGTCTGTCAAACAGTGTCCAGCTTCCAAGACTCTCTGCTACCCCTTTTAAGGAATTCCAGAAATCGTTTTGTAAAATTTTCGTTCCTTGTGTCGCTCCATAGCATGCCATAATGGTTCCGTTGCGATCGACCAAAGAGAAAAATGCCCTATCTCCGTATACGGAATTCTCAAATAAATCAGACATCTCTGCCGGCTCCATATAACTGAGCAGGTATCCATTTACATTTCCGGAATTTGTAATAGGACATACATAGATGAAAGCCATCTGTCCGTTGATCCCGTCCGACCTGGTAAACAGATAATGCGGTGATTCACCAAAAATACTGTCATAGTAATTCAGCTCTGTCATATCAATCTGCCGTCTGTCATTCAGAAAGCCCGTGCCGTTGGTTGCACAGTATACAACCATATATGCATCACTTGCCTTCATCAGCGTATCCAGCTTCTCATTCAGGAACGCCTCACCTCTGTCCAGGCGGGCGGCCATGATCGACGCAACCGCATCCGTGATATTTCCCAGCGCTTTCAGTTTATCCTCTACCCCGGCAGCATAATAAAGTCCGATCTGTTCCGCCTGATCATCCACCACTGTCTGTATTGCTGTGTCCATCTGATTATTAAAGTCATATATGCTCAGGACCAATGCAATGACTAACAATACACATGGCAGAACCCATTGGAGGAAATTTTCCCATATTTTTCTCTTCTGCATACTCTGAACACCTCTTATCTGCTGTCTTTAGAGTCTCCGCCATCAGACCCCGGTCCGGCAGGCGACCTTGCTACTTATCCTCTATCTTAATGCTTTCATCGATCTCATCATGAAATACTCTTTCATCCTCTTCCGGTGATACTTCCGGTGCCGGCTCCTGTTCTGACAGAAGCTGGTCTTCCAGTTTTTGGAAAAACTTATTATACAGCATTGCGGACGCATATGCCGGCAGAGAAAACCCAAACAGGAAGATGATCGGTATCAGTCGTAAAGACACCAGATATATGATCAGCGGGAAAAATGCCATCACAAACATCACAACTGTCTTGGGCAGCTGCAGAATGCTCATAATAAAAGCATTTCTGATGGTTCCCATGATCGTATTGTCAAATTTGGCAAGTACCGGGAATACATACAGTGCCGTACAGATCACAAGTACTGCCGCAGCCATGATCAGAATCACCAGTACACTGCTGAACTGTATTCCGGATTTGGTAATAATGTAATAATCTCCACCCAGTACTGCTGCTATCAGCAGGATCAGCAGCCAGATCAGAGTAGCCTGGCGGAAATTAGTCTTAAATGATTTGAAAAAGCTTCTGGTAATATAGCTTTCCTCATTGCGCACGATCTTCAGTGCCACATAATGCATGGAGGTAAATGCCGCTCCTGCAGTAATAATGGGAATACAGCAGATCAAAGTCAGAATATTCAGCCACATCAGGTCTGCCATTTTATTGAGTACATTCATTAACGGACTGTCCAGGTCAAAAATCTTCATTTACGTCATATCCTTTTCGTTTGCTTAATTTATAAGAACTTTTCCATCGGTGTTACGCGGATCCCCGAAAAAGCTTCCTCCTCATGCACTGCATGAAATCCCAGTTTCCGATAGAAATCCACGGCATACGGAGCTGCCTTCAGCGACATATACCGTTCCCCCGCCTCTTTTTTCAGATATTCGCACATTCTTCCCATCAGACTCCGGCCAACACCTCTGTGATGATATTCTTCGTCCACGAAAAGAAGCGACAAATGATTGTAGTTCCGCACAGAAGCCGCTCCGATGATCCTGGCGCCATCCAAAGCCACCATCATCTGATATCTTCCCTGCCGGAACGACTTATAGAGGTGTTCATCCGTAATGAATTCATGAAAATTACGGATTCCCTCCTCTGTATAATCCACCGCCTCATATTTCAAAAAAGTCTTCCAGATCATATGCATGGCAGGGATCCAGTCTTTGTCCTCTGCCCATCTGATCTCATAGCCATTCACCATATCTGCCATACTGCACCGTCTCTCCGATTCAGGATCAGGGAAGCCTCTGTTCTCAGGCGATCCCCGGAATCTCCTTGCAGATCCACTGCCAGATGTCCTCCATTGCTACCTCAGCGTCGTCTTCATTCAGGAGTTCATGTCTGTCATTCTCGTATAGCTTCACGGTAATGTTCTTCACTCCGGCTCTCTTCAGAGAGTCACATGCCTTATGAACACCCTTACCGTAATCTCCCACAGGGTCTTCCGCTCCGGATACCATAAGAATCGGCAGGTTCTGGGGAACCTTTTCCAGATTCTCCTGCTTCTGCAATCTGCGGATCAGTTCAAACAGAGTCTGAAAACCGTTCACGGTAAAGGTAAATCCGCACAGTTCGTCTTCGATATAGCGGTCTACATTCTCCGTATTCCGGCTGAGCCAGTCACTGGAAGTTCTGGGAGAATCAATTCGTTTGTTATAGCCTCCGAAGGCAGCCTTATCAATAAAATGGCTGACATGCTTCGAACCACAGAACAGCTTCTGTATTCCCGCCATGGCTTTTGAGGCAAAGATCAACCCCGCCGACTGCATTCCCGTACCTACGATGACCGCACCGCCTATTCCGCTGCCGTAACGACACAGATAATTTCTGGCAATAAAAGATCCCATGCTGTGTCCCAGAATAATATAAGGCACCTGCGGATATTGTTCTTCCGTGATCTTCTTCAGACGATGTACATCCCGGACTACTACCGTTGCAGGATCCTGCTCGCAAAAGTAACCGAAAGATCCACCCTCTGAAACAGATTTTCCATGTCCCAGATGATCTTCACCGGTGACAAGGATTCCTCTCTTCGTCAGAAATTCTGCCAGATTTTCATAGCGTTCCACGTATTCTGCCATTCCGTGCACGATTTGCACGATGCCTCTTACGTTACCGTCATCGGGTGTATATCGCACTGCATGGATACGGTTCTCACCGTCCCGGGAGTCAAAGTAGAATTCTTCCTTGATCATAAGACCTCCTTGGTTGCAGAAAATCATAGGACGCATAAAACAAATGTCAATTTACAGCCATATGCTTCTGCGTCCTATTCATTATATATCATTTTATATAAAATTTTAAGTCCTATATTTCTTTTTTTGTAAAATAGTAACCATTACATCCGCACGGTTCATGGTCGAACTGTTTTAGCAGATCTCTGCTCCTGCCGGCATATTTTTCTCAGGTGTTACCAACGCGAGGTTGCCTTCGGCGTCTTCTGCGCACAGGATCATGCCCTCGGACAATACTCCTGCCAGTTTCGCGGGCTTCAGGTTCACCAGTACCATAACCTTTTTGCCTACCATTTCCTCGGGGCTGTAATGCGCCTTAATGCCGGAGACGATCTGACGTACCTGACTGCCGATCTTTACCTGGCTGCACAGAAGCTTCTTGGATTTAGGCACTGCCTCACAGGAGATGATCTCACCTACCTGGAACTGCATTTTCGCGAAATCGTCATATTCGATCTCTGCCTTGGGCTCGATATCAATGGCTTCCTGCTCTGCTTTTTCAGCTTCTGCATTTGCTTCTTCCGCTTCATGCTCCGCTGCTGCCTTGATCATGGCTTCTTCCAGCTCTGCCTCTTTTTTCGCTACATCCTTCATATCCAGACGTGCGAAGAGGATTTCGGGCTGGTCGGTTACTTTGCTGCCGCTCTTATACAGACCGAACTGCTCCAGCTGGTCAAAATCTCGCAGAGAGGTGTTCAGCTGTTTTGCAATTCTCTCTGCTGTCTCGGGCATATAGGGCTCTAACAGGGAAGCTCCGATGATGATGCCTTCCACCAGATTATACAGCACGGTTGCCAGGCGGTCTGCCTTGGCTTCGTCCTTCGCCAGTACCCAGGGCTCTGTCTCGTCGATGTATTTATTGCAGCGCTTGAAGATACCGAAGATCTCGGTCAGGGCATCTGCCACACGCAGTTCTTCCATCTTTGCCACAACTTTTGCATAGGTACCGGTCACGGTCTGTTTCAGATCCGCATCCACTGCCGCGTCATTCTCGGTCAGCTGAGCGTTTTTATTCTCTACCACACCGCCAAAGTATTTGTTGCTCATGGAGATGGTTCGGTTCACCAAGTTGCCCAGGGTGTTGGCCAGATCGGAATTGGTACGCTCTGCTACCAGCTCCCAGGTCAGGTTGCCATCGTTTTCAAAAGGCATTTCGTGCAGTACATAGTAGCGTACCGCATCCACGCCGAAATAATCTACGAGGTCATCCGCATAGACCACATTTCCTTTGGATTTGCTCATCTTGCCGCCGCCCATGAGAAGCCAGGGATGTCCGAATACCTGCTTCGGCAGAGGCTCGCCCAGTGCCATCAGGAAAATAGGCCAGTAGATGGTATGGAACCGGATGATATCCTTACCGATCAGGTGCAGGTCTGCGGGCCACAGCTTCTTGTACTGCTCGGTGCTGTTGCCGTCTGCATCGTAGCCGATACCGGTGATGTAGTTGGTCAGCGCATCCAGCCATACATAGATAACATGCTTAGGATCGAAAGTCACCGGGATACCCCAGGTGAAAGAAGTACGGGATACGCACAGATCCTGTAAGCCGGGAAGCAGGAAGTTGTTCATCATCTCGTTCTTGCGGGATACGGGCTGAATGAACTCGGGATGCTCATTAATGTGCTTGATCAGTCTGTCCGCATACTTGCTCATACGGAAGAAGTAAGCCTCCTCCTTCGCAGGCTTTACCACACCGCCGCAGTCCGGGCACTTGCCGTCTACCAGCTGGGACTCCGTCCAGAAAGACTCACAGGGAGTACAGTACATTCCCTCATAGGCCCCCTTGTAAATATCACCCTGATCATAGAGACGTTTGAATATCTTCTGTACCTGCTTCTCATGATCCTCATCGGTAGTACGGATGAACTTATCATAAGAAATGTTTAACAGGTCGCACAGTCCGCGGATCACACCGGCGATCTTGTCCACATGCTCCTTGGGTGTGATACCGGCTGCCTCTGCCTTCAGTTCGATCTTCTGACCGTGCTCATCGGTACCGGTCTGGAAGAAAACATCATAACCTTCTTTTCTCTTGAAACGTGCAATGCTGTCAGCCAGTACGATCTCGTAGTTATTACCGATATGGGGCTTGGCGGACGTATAGGCAATGGCCGTTGTAAGATAATATTTTCCTTTGCTTTCCATAAATCTGATTCTCCTTTTCTTAAAAATAAAAGCCCGTCTCCTGAAAGAACATGAAGTTCTTCAAGAAGACGAGCGTTATCTCGTGTTACCACTTCTCTTCGTCTGTACCTCACAGCACAGACCTCTTCGGGTCCGTAACCCTATCCGCTGTAACAGGCGGATCCTGTCGCAGCCTTGCTTCTACCGTTCCTATTCTGTTCCGGTATCCGTTCGGTGCGCCGCTCAGAAGCCATCTTCTCTATCTGTCCGTTCCATTCCTCTCAGCCTTGCGGAATGTTCTCTGTAAAACTTCTATGATAAATACTCTCTTCCTCATTGCATTTGCGTATTCTTACAGTAGCACAGGAAATCCGGACTGTCAATGCAGTTTTGTCTCATTACTGCTCATTACAGCTCCTCTTTTCCCCCAGTATCAAAACAGAATATGCCGGAAGTGTGACCGCAGTTCCTTCGCGTTCGGCGATCTCCTCTCCGGTATAAAGTTCTCCAAGCAGTACCAGATCCTCTGCTGCGGTGTTACCAACGGTAAGTCCGGACAGGTCCACACTTGCAGGCTCCGCAGAAGTATTGCCCAACAGTAATAAAGTACTGTCTTCATAGCTTCTTGTCAGGGCAAAGCATTGCTCGCCGGAATACTGCTCCAGATAAGTGGTGGTGCCTCTGGCAATCGCGGGATTCTGGTTCCGGATACGGATCACCTGTTTTACATAATTGTAAATGGAATCCGGATCCTCCTGCTGTTCTTCCAGACTGTCGAATTTCATCTGAAAATCTTCCATATCCGCAGGTCCCTTGCACATGCCTTCCGCTTTGTCATCCTTGCTCCAGTACATGGGAGCACGCTTATTCTCATCCTTGCCGGAGCCCTTCATTCCCAGTTCCTCCCCATAGTAGAGGAAGACACTTCCACCGGACAACAGATTCAGGGCATTGCCAAGCTTCGTCTGTGCCTCACTGTTTTCCCCGGCATAGTAGCCTGTGCTCCGCCCCATATCATGATTCGTGTAAAAAGGGGCATTGATGTAATCCGGATTGTATTGCGCATACATAGCCTGCTCCGCTTCCAGATTCTTTGCATAGGATGCCGCGGATGCCTTGCCATTTACCACATTTGCGATGATTCCGGACTTGTCAGCGAAGGTAAAATCAAACATGCTGTCCACGCCGCTCGCGTAATATTGCGCATAGGTATTCTGATCTGTCCAGCATTCACACACCAGATAATTCTCCGGGTCCTTGCCATGGACATAATCGGCAAACCAGCTTAAAATCTCGACATTGTCTTCCACAGAGCCGGTGACGTATTCCTTCACCGCATCCAGGCGGAAACCATCCACGCCCATATCCAGCCAGAAGTCCGCCACCTGCTCAAATTCCCGGCGCACCTCTTCATTCTGCAGATCCAGATCCGGCATGCCGTCCCAAAATCTTGCTTCATAATACCAGTCTGCCCCATTTACCTGCGCATATCCGCTCTGGGCTTCCCTTGAAAAATGGTAATAATCTATATAAGGACATTCTGAGGAGTCAGGCTCAGCTCCCTCCGGCAGATTTTTCAGATACTCCGTTGCCTGTAAAAACCATGGATGCCTACTGGAAGAATGGTTCATCGCCAGATCCAGGATCACACGGATCCCACGGTCATGGCAGGCTGTCAGCAGCTTTTGGAAATCATCCAGGGTACCGTACTGCGGATCAATATTCTCGTAATCCGTAGTGTCGTATTTATGATAGGTCGTGGAGGGCATTACCGGCATGAGCCAGATGCCGTTGATCCCTAAGTCCGTATCCGTCGTATCGTCACCATCATTCAGGTAGTCCAGCTTGTCCAGGACTCCCTGCAGGTCACCGATGCCGTCACCGTCACTGTCATAGAAGGAATAAACAAAAAGCTCGTAGTAGGTGCGGTAGTTGTCGTCTATGATCTGCAGTGCCCGGGCATCCTGCGCTAACGTTACAATACTGCCGGCGTTGTCGATATTGCTGCCCGTGCTCTGGTTCTGTTGGGCGGCAGTCCCATCCTGGGTACCCGCGGATGCACCGCCTGCTGCCTGGTCGTTTCCTCCGCAGGCAGCCAGAGATACCGTCATCCCTGCTGCAAGTATCAATGCCCATAATTTTCTGTTCCATCTGCTCATCATTTTCTTTTACTCCTCCAATCCACTTTTTTCAAACCGGAACCATTTGAAATCAAAATTACAGCCCGGTAGGAAGACAAATGTCACCTTCTGTTCTCCGGTCACTTTCTGTATCGGGAATCGCATCTCACGATATTCCCCGCTATGCGGGAAGGGTAGTACCTGCGTCTCCCCATTACTGAATCGCAACTGTATCGTATTGTGCTGCAGAGGTGTCCTTCCGCATATGACGATACTGTCAGAAGCATCTGTTCCAAAGTCCATATCACTGAACTCAAGGGAAACATTGTTGCCGATCTGTTCAATGGCATCCGCTGTTCTCACAAAGCTGTCTCCATAAGTAACGCCGTCTGTGAGGGCAGACAGTCTCGCATAAGCTTTCTCCTGTTTGGTAAAATGAAACTCCTTCAGGAAAAATTTATCTTCCGACACGATTGTCATATTCGCCACGCCTTTCAGTCTCCGGGACAGTGTAAATGTCTCCGGTTGGAAGACCTCCCAGATGCCAGGCTTCTGATAGGTGACTTCTCCGACAAGTTCTCCCGTCTCTCCGAATCCGGATGCATTCTCCCCGGGTTCTCCCTCCCAGATTTGAATTCTGTGAGGGTCATTATCATTCGCAAAAATAGCCAGCGTGATCTCATCACTTCCGAATTCGCCGAAATCTACGGATCTATAAACCAGACCGGTAGGCTGTGCTTTATCCGTTCCGGCACTGTTCTCCACACCGCGGCTCACATCCCCGCCAAAGCTTGTGTCATAGGAAATAGCAGTAACCGGTTCATAAGGTGACCGAAACGTCTGTCCCATTCCCTCCACCTGAAACTCCAGCTGTGAGATCATTTTCACAGAAGGGGTACCGTTGCAGGACATACATCTCACCTGGAAACTTCCGTCACTGATGCCTGTGATACGGATGCCTTCGCCGTCCGGAAGCTCTTCCGGCTTTGCGATCGGGCTGGGAATACCCGTGGCATCCGTAATGCTCCACAGAAGCTTACGGTCAGTGGCTTCCATAGGATAAATACAGGTATGCAGCAGTACAGAAGGGTTTTCCGGTGTCAGCGTCGTTGCGGCTGCGCTCAGTTCCAGCTTGCGTACCGGCACGAATCCGGGTTCCACAAAGGCAGGCGGATATTCTCTGTTTTCTTCCGTTGCACAGATACCGGGACGGATCTGTGCTTCGATAGCATGAAGCGTCACTGTCGCCGTGCGGTGCCCGGCAGCTGCCGTATTGTCCGAAGTCTCGACTACTGCCGCGGCCGTTCCGGTGACGGTTTCATCGGTCATGCTCGCCGTGGCTGTCCATGCGTCCTCCACGGTCACACGAATCTCTCCGGGGATCGTTTTCGCAGCGATCATCGCCAGAAGCTTCCCCTGGAACAGCTTGCGGACGGTTCCCTTATAGGAATCGTAGTCAGTACTATCACCGTTATCCAGTCCTATCAGTCTTCCGGCACCTTCCACGGTCACTCTCACATAATCGGAAGCATTTTCCACGGGATGCCCGTCCTTATCTTCTGCCGTGATCTCCAGGAAGATCATATCTTCGCCATCGGCACGCAGAGTGGTTTTGTTTGCTTTTAATACATAATGATCGGTGTTGCCAAAGGAATGTCTCTCCTGTCTGGCAATCTCTCTGCCGGTCTCATCGTAAGCCACAGCACAGATACTGCCGGGCACATAAGGTACTTTCCAGGAAGGCTGCAACACCGTTCCCTTTTCATGATCGATCTGCCGCCTTCCCTGTGATACGCCGTTTACGAACAGTTCCACCTCCGGAGCATTGCTGGTGATCCGCACATCCACCTGCTGCCCCGGATTGAAGTCCCAATAAGGGTAGACATGAATCATAGGATCTTTTTTCACATCTGTCCACTCTGCGCGGAAGAGATAGTAGGAATCCTTCGGAAATCCCGCTGTATCCATCTGCCCGAAATAGCTGTTTTTCGTCTGATAAGGTGTCGGCTCACCGATGTAGTCAATAGCTGTCCAGATGAACTGTCCACAGGAATAGGGGGTATCTCTGTCCATAATGATACAGTATTCCGTATTTTTGGCTGCCCAGCTGGTAGTACTGTTGCCCAGAGCGGAGCACTGTTCGTCTGCTTCGATCAGTGTCGCCCGATCCAGCGGGAAATGATAGATGCCACGGCTCTGTACGACAGAAGAAGTCTCGCTTCCGTAGATGATCCAGTCCGGATACTTTTTATGGTGCTCTTCATAATATTTTTCCGCGTAATTATATCCCGCCAGCTTCACGATATCTGCACATTTCTGTGCGTTTTCCCAGGGCATATAGTTCGAGCCGATGGTCACAGGTGCCACATTTCGGTAGTCCCATTTTCTGACCGCAGCAATGAGGTGTCCGGTGATCTCCTGTCCGTGGGCATCCGCATGGGTGTCTGGGATCTCGTTACCGATGCTCCACATAATAATGCAAGGGTGATTGCGATCCCTACGGATCCAGCTGCGGACATCCTTTTCCATCCAATCCTTGAAAAATCTGGCGTAATCATATGGATTCTTCGCCATCTCCCACATGTCAAAGGCTTCAGACAATACCAGAAATCCCATCTCGTCCGCCAGTTCCATCACTTCCACTGCCGGCATGTTGTGAGAAGTCCGCAGGGCATTGACGCCCATGGAACGCATGAGTTTGAACTTACGGCGCATGGCTTCCTTGTGGAAAGCCGCTCCCAACGCTCCGAGGTCATGATGGTCACAGGTACCGTTCAGTCGGATCTTCCTGCCATTTAATAAAAAACCCCTGTCGGGATCAAATTGTATGGTGCGAAAACCGATACGGAAATGTTTCTGCTGACATAGTTCCCGGCTGTTAGTCTCCTGCTCTCTCCACAGGCATACCTGTAGATCATATAAGTAAGGATCCGTAATGTCCCATTTCCTCGGATTATCCACAGGGATCGTCATGGATATCTTGTTCTGTCCACAGGTGAGGGGCTGTTTTACCCGGAAGAGCTCCGAGGTTTCTGTTTCTATGGGGCTTTTGCTGTTATCAGTATCTCGCAGACAGTATTCCAGTTCATAATTTCCACTATCTGTTCCCCATTCCAGTTCCGTGTCGATAGTCAGGTCATAACCCTTGTTCGTCTCAACAGAAGATGTGTAGATGCCGTCCAGAGGAATATGTGTCTCCGGCAGCCGGATCATCCACACATTCCGGTAGATTCCTGCACCGCTGTACCATCTGCTGTTGGGCGCCTGAAATACAACACGCAGAACGATTTCATTCTCTCCCTCATGTAAAGCATCCGTAATATCCCAGTCAAAGGTAGAATAGCCGTATTTCCAGTCACCAAGGTGCTCACCGTTTACATAAATAGAAGAATCCATGTAGACACCTTCAAAGCGGAGGATGACACGGTCATCATTTCCTGTTTTATCCGGGGCATAGGCAAAGTTCTTCCGATACCAGCCGATGCTGTCTTCATAGAGATTCTTCGTATCATAGATCAACCAGTCATGGGGCAGATCCACCGGCTGCATTTTGGCTTCCCAGATCTGCCTGTCTTCCCAGTTCACACCTAATGCTGTTTTGGCAAAATACCAATTATCATTCCATAACGTTCTGCTGTTCATCATCGTTTTTGCCCTTTCCGTCTGATCCCGGTTTCGTCCCGTTATTTTATTTTTCCTGCACGTGTTCAGATTTATCTGCGTTCGATGCAGACTGCGCATCCGCCCGGTTCTCCAAGTGCCTCACAAGCCAGACCGCCAATAGTGCATCCAGCGTTCCCAATAAGATTCCACCCAGGATATCCGTCGGGTAATGAACGAAGAAGTAAAGTCTGGAAAATGCAATAAGTGCCGCCATGAGCAGACTTAAGAGTCCCGCTCTGCGATAATAGCAGAAGATCGTCACTGCACCGGCGAATCCATTGGAGCTGTGTCCCGAAGGAAAAGAATATTCGGAGGGAAACGGGATCTTCAATATGACACTGTTGTCGACTGCGCAGGGCCGGGGTCTGGCAATCACATTTTTCAAGAACAAATTTCCCACCAGATAAGTAATAGCCATTGCGATCATCATAGTCAGACCACATTTTCTGGTCTTCGGTATACATGTCAGGACGATTGCAATAACGATCCATACCAAACCGCTTTCACCGATCGTGGTAAAAAAACGTAAGATCTCTGTCAGCCATTCCTGATGAATTCCCTGTATTGCGTGTAGTATCTGTAACTCCATATTACTCTCCATTCCGCAGACGTCTGTCTGTCCTTCCGTCACCGTCTGTCGGCAGTCTACGCCTTCCGTAAGACGTTCCCTACCTCATTCCCGCCTATGGCTATGTTACTGCATCTTCGCAAGAAAAGCCTTCGCATTGGCTGCGATGTCATCCTTGAACACAGCAGAGCCTGCCACGATAACATTGGCTCCCGCATCAAGTGCCAGCGCTACGTTGTCCAGATGAATGCCGCCGTCTACTTCCAGATCGGTAGTAAGTCCTCTGTCCGTGATCATTTTGCGGATCACCGCTACCTTGTCCAGGCATTCCGGGATCAGCTTCTGTCCGCCGAAACCGGGTTCTACGGTCATCACCAGTACCATATCCACCAGTTCCAGATAAGGTTCCACAGCCTCTGCCGGGGTGGCGGGTTTGATGGTGATGCCGACCTTTTTACCGGTGGCACGTATTTTATCAATGCATCCCTTCACATCCTCTGTGGCTTCCAGATGGAAATTCACCAGATCCGCGCCGCAGGCAGCGAACTCTTCCACATAACGCTCCGGCTTCTCGATCATCAGATGTACATCCAGGAACATGTCTGTGTGGGGTCTCACTGCCTTCAAGACAGGCATTCCGTAAGAGATCGACGGAACGAACAGCCCATCCATCACATCCACATGCAGCCAGGGCACTCCGGCTCCTTCCACAGCTTTGATATCTTCTCCCAGCTTCCAGAAATCCGCCGAAAGAATTGAAGGTGATAAATAATTCATTTTGCTCCTCATTTCTGCCCCTTAGGGCCTTGTCTGCAACACTTTTCCCTTTGAAAAGGAAATCGTATTCCGTATGCGTCTATTCTAACAAACTTGTATTCTTAAAACAAGATAAACTAAAAGGAACCTTTCCTTTTGGAAAAAGTTCCTCTCTTCGTGTCTTGTGATCACGTAATTCTCTATAGATTTTTGACATCCTCTTTTAACTGCTCCCAGGCATCTTCATGCTCTGTATAGTATATGGGACATTTTTTTCCACCGCAGTCATAGTGGCGGAGAATATCCTCCGGTTCCAGTTCATAGGCATCGATCAACCAACTCAGCAGCCTGATCAGGGAATCGTAGGTCTCCTGAGTGAACTGTCCGTTGTCCGCCTTATAGCAGCATTCGATAGAGATGGAATCCTCGTTACGGGTCTGCACCGCGTAAGCGATCTCATCCAGAGGAACGCACTGGAGGATCTCCCCGTTATAGCCGATGATGAAATGCGCGCTGGCACTGCGCTCATGATTGTCCTTAAGCTGTTCGAAATAACTGCGGTTCTGTGCCGCACTGGTGCCGGGGTTGGCAGTATAATGCACGAAAATATTATTCACCTCCGTCAAAGGATCTCCCGGTCTGGAATATTCATTTACCGTGAGGAAATCCTCCGTCCAGTCAGGGTGCGCTGCGTAAGTCTCCGCCGACAGTCCCTGGATCCTAGTCCCCATGGTATTCTCAGTCCCTTTTCCCACCTGCTGCGCCATATCTATTGCTTCCATCGGTGTGCTGGCTTCCGCAGTACTGGCAGGCACCTTCAAAAGCTTTGTCAATGCGACGATTCCTACCAGAATTCCTGCACAAAGCAAAGTCATCCGGATATATCTGCGGATTCTTGCCCGTCTGCGGCGACGCTGTCTCTCCGCCCTCGTCAGGCGTTGTCTTGTGCGCGTGTTGTAGGTATTGTCTCTGCATACGTTTCCATCAGATACAGCAACTGCAGTTTTCTGTTTCTGTTGGCGGATTCTGTTTTCCTGCTGGGGCACTGCACTATGATGTCGTTGTTCTATGCGCCTTCCTGTATGTCTGCCCGTATTTTTCCCGGTTTGATAATCCACCAGATACGGATTTCTCCGCATCTGCGTTATATGGATCTCTGCCTGTCTGCCCGAACGATTTTCCTGCATCATATTGCCAGTCCCTCCGAATGAATTACTTTCTACGGGTTTCAATATAACGCGGAATTGTCACATTTTACGTCACATTTTTCTTAAGAAATTATAAATTTCTCCTATAACAGTTCTTGCAGATATGTTTCGATCTCTTTCGCGGTAATTTGATGGGCTTTCATGCCGGGGTGCAGGCGGCTGCCTACGGTATCCGGTGTAGTGTCGGGAAGTTGCAAAAAGTGTATCCGGGAATCGGCAGTCTGCTCCGCATAGCCTTCCACAGCTTCCCGGATGGCGGACAGAAAGTTGTCTCCCAGCATGCCGTAACCCCAGATGATCTGTGCTGTGGGGTTGCTGTTCCGCACTACTTTCAGGAAATCGCAGATGGCTGTAGTCAGTATCTCTTTAACTTCTTCTACGTCCCGTGTTCCTGCCCATTCCTGCCCTAGTTCCACTGCGGACTGAATTGCTGTGGCATCATTGGTTCCCAGATTGATAATGACCGCATCCGGCTGCCATGCCTCGAAATCATAGTCTTGCAACGCTCCCAAAGAAGCATTCCTCTCCCCGGTGAGTAAGCCACAGACCTGTGTGTAAAACGGAGGAATCTTATTCTCCACATTTCCATCCCATCCGGTGACAATTCCCCAGCCGCTCTGAGATACCACACGATACTCTGCGGATAATGCATCTGCCACCATACGGGGATAAGTATTCATTGCAGAGAAAAAGGCACTGATCCAATCTTCCTCATAGATGGCTCCCACCGTACCTTCCCCGCTGGTAATGCTGTCTCCCACAAATTCCAGCCGGTACTTCGGCTCCGGCAGCTGCTGGAATTCACCGTCTGCATATTGCAATCCCACAATCTGTAACAGATGCCCGGGATCCTGATGCATTGCCTGTACTTCTTTCAGAATCCGTACATGCTTCGGTTTTCCTACCGTCATCCCCCGGAACAGGCACACTTCATTTTTCCCTTTATTTAACGGAACTCTACCGATCTGCACACCGTTCAGTTCCACCGCAAGCCACGGTTCATAAGCGTCGTAATCGGCATTTACCTCCACCTGAATTTCACTGCCGGTATAGATAAATTCTATTCCGCTGCCGGTCCAGAATAAGTTCACCACATCCGTTCCCGTGGTGCGTCCCAACACCCGTACCTGCGGCAATGCTGCTACGCTGACTATCTTTGTTGGCTGCTCCATTTTTCTGCCATACCTCCCTGTGCTTTGTTTTATCTGTCGTTCTGATTTTCGATGTCTCGCTCTCTTATCACCGATTCTTGGCACAACGGCTATATTCTTCGGCGATCACAGCCTCCGCAGGGCGATCGCAGACTGCATAAGGGCTCTTCCTTTCCATACTTCCCGGCCAGTCCCAGATTCCGAAGCCTTTCACCCAATCCCGTTTTTCGCAGGCAGAAAACATTGCCAGATACCAGTCTGCCTGTTCCGCATCATCCTCTTTGCCCTGCAGTTCCCAGTTATTCGGCACCAGCGCGGAACCATGGATATTCATGCATCCAGCCTCCGAGAAAATAAAAGGCTTCTGGTATTTTTTTACTACTTCTTCAATGCGATCCAACTGATTCTCCCAATCATCGATGGGATAGTATCCGCTGGAAGCGATCACGTCCACTGCATCCCACCATGTAATATGATCTTCTCCGTATTTGTCACAATTATAACCGACAGGTCCGTCATATACTGTGCGGACCTCTGCGATCAGCTTTCTCCAATCCGTCTCCCGGTGCTCTGTCATCGTCATCTCGCAGCCTGTAAGAAATAATTCACACCCTGTCCGCTGTGCGATCTGTGCATAATGCTTCTGAAAAGCAATATGGCTTTCAAACCAGTTGCCCCACTTCGGTTCACAGGGAACATCATGATCAAAAAAGCTTATCCTTGCTCTCCAGACACCATTGTCACAATTCACGGTAGGCTTTAATGCCACCTTTAATCCCAGACTCTGCGCATATCGGATCATATCACACAGTTCTTCATCCGTGCAGCTTTTCTCCCCATCGAAACGAATTTCTTCGCTATAAGGGGTTTCCTGCATCCCCGAGGGAGTGAGTATCACCCAGTTCGCGTGGGTCTTATGCGCCATTTCCTCCATACTTTTTCTGGCTTCTCCAGATCCCAGTACGCCTTTGTGCGGAAATACCGCAAAATTCACCCCATGAAATTTTTCTGTACCAAATTTCTGCATCAATAGTTTTCCTTTCCATAATTGTTTTATCGTAAAGCTTTTCCAATCTCCGTTCTTGTATTGTATCATTATTATCTTTATTTAGTCAGCTATTTTAGCTTAATTTTAGTTAAAATTATTTTTGTTTTCTCACTTTTCCTATGTTAATATAAAAATAAAGTTATACAATCAAATGAGGGAGAATATTACCATGCATTTTGTCCAGGCGAAGGGGATTTTATCTCAGAATAACGGAATGAATATTTACCGCGGATGCTCCCACGGCTGCATTTATTGTGACAGCCGCAGCAGATGTTACGGTTTTACACACGCCTTTGAAGATATCGAGGTCAAGAAAAATGCTCCTGAACTGCTGGAGCAGGCATTACGTTCAAAACGGCACAAATGCATGATCGGTACAGGTGCCATGTGCGATCCGTATCTTCCCGCTGAAAAAGAGCTTCAATTGACCAGAAAATGTCTGGAACTGATCGATCGGTATGAATATGGCGTTACGGTACTCACAAAATCCAATCTGGTGCTTCGGGATCTCGATCTGCTGCAATCTATCAATAAGAAGGCCAAAGCAGTCGTGCAGATGACGCTCACTACTTATGATGAGGAGCTGTGCCGTAAGATTGAACCGCATGTGTCTACTACGAGAGAGCGTTTTGAAGTGTTGATGAGATGTAAAGAGTTGGGAATACCGACTCTTGTGTGGATGACACCGATTCTTCCTTTTATTAACGATACCAGGGAGAATATAGAAGGCTTGCTTGATTATTGCCTGCTGGCAGGAGTTCAGGGGATTCTGGTGTTCGATGTTGGTGTCACGCTGCGGGAAGGCGACCGGGAATATTTCTATCAGGCGCTGGATCGTGATTTCCCCGGCATCCGGCAAAAATATATCAGCACCTACGGAAATGCCTACGATATTCCCAGTCCTTATGCAAAAGAGCTTATGGCACTGATTCAAAATACCTGCGTAGCGAATGGTATGCTGTGTTCCCCAAAGGAATGCTTTACTTACCTGCATGAATTCCCCGAGAGATACGTGCAGCAGACATTATTTTAAATTGAGAGTTAGTGAAATAATCCCGTAGCCCTTGGCAGGGTATAAGAAACGCGGCACGCTCGCGCTCTGTCGCAGAGCGTAGCGGTACATAAGCGGTCACAATACGACCGCAATGCGTCCCTTAGGACGCTATGGTACCGACGTCTGCTTACGGCACTGCTTACTCTTATACCCAGCCGGGGCTACTGATTTCTTGAAAAACTTCATGGGTCTATAGGAATAAAACTGGCTCTGAGATACTCATTTTGAAGAAATTGAGTATCTGAAAGGCAAATTTTTCCCTATAGACCCATATTCATCTTTTTATGCGTTATTTGCAACAAATTTAGTATCTCACAACTCAGTTTTTTTGCATAGACCCAAAAACACAGAATGCCCACGGTGGACGGAATGTCATGCCGCGATGTCTGTCGGAGGGTGTTGATATTTTCTTGAAAAGTGCTGATAGACAGGGGGAAAGCGGACACGATGTCCGCATCAGCCGATTGACGCCATGGATGGCGTCTGTAGGCGGCCCCGTCATGATGAGAACCGCTGTATCACTTTTCAATAGAAAATTCACACCCGGAGACGCGACATCAAGGCGTGATGTTCCGTTCGCCGCGGGCGTTCGTGGCTTCTTCACTAACTCTCAAGTCACAGAACAATTAAAATTATCCATAAACATTTTGTACACTTCATTCTGTGGTGAAAATGCACAAAAACAATATCGCAGATTTGACGACAATATACAAACTTCCGATAAATTTCAGGAAATCTCTTGCAACCGATTCGTGAATGTGCTATCTTCTAATTACAGCAACGGAAACGTTACCGGGAACAATACCGATACCGATTCCGAAACAGTAACGGGGACATACAAAAATTATGAAGTCACCCGTACAAACATAAAGGAGAGGTAAGATTATGAAGAAGAAATTGGCAAGCGTATTACTTTGTGCAGTAATGGCAGCCTCTATGCTGACCGGTTGTGGAAACTCCGGTGATGCAGCAGCTACCACCCCTGCTACCGACAGCAAGACAGATGTAGCAACCACCGAGGCTGTTGAAACGACAGCAGCTGCAGACGGATCTGTATACTACCTGAACTTCAAACCTGAAGTTGACGAAGTATGGCAGAAGCTGGCTAAGGAATATACCGAGGAGACCGGTGTTCCTGTAAAGGTTGTAACCGCAGCAAGTGGTACTTATGAGCAGACCCTGATGTCTGAGATCGCTAACAAGGAAGCACCTACCCTGTTCCAGATCAACGGACCTATCGGTTATCAGAACTGGAAAGACTACTGTGCAGACTTAAAGGATACAGACCTGTACAGCTGGTTAATGGATAAGAGCCTGGCAATCACCGGCGAAGACGGTGGTGTATACGGAATCCCTTACGTAGTAGAGGGTTATGGTATCATTTATAACGACGCTATCATGCAGAAGTACTTCGCACTGGATGGCGCTAAGGCAGCAAGCATGGATGAGATCAACAACTTCGCTAAGTTAAAAGAGGTTGTAGAAGATATGCAGGCTAAGAAAGATGAGCTGGGCATTGAAGGCGTATTCGCTTCCACATCCCTGACTCCCGGTGAAGACTGGAGATGGCAGACTCATCTGGCTAACATCCCTGTATACTACGAGTTCAAGGACAAGGGTATCACCGATACCGATAACCTGGAGTTCACTTACTCCGATAACTTCAAGAACATTTTCGATCTGTACATCAACAACTCCTGCACAGCACCCGGCCTGCTGGGAAGCAAGTCTGTAGACGACTCCATGGCTGAGTTCGCTCTGGGTCAGGCAGCAATGGTACAGAACGGTAACTGGGGTTGGAGCCAGATCAATGGCGTAGAAGGTAACACCGTTAAGGCTGAGGATGTTAAGTTCCTTCCTATCTATACAGGAGTTGAAGGTGAAGAGAACCAGGGACTGTGCACCGGTACTGAGAACTTCTTCTGCATCAACAAGGAAGCTTCTGCTGAGGATCAGGCAGCATCTATCGCATTCGTTGAATGGCTGTTCTCTTCTGAGACCGGTAAGGCAGCAGTAACCAACGACCTTGGATTCATCGCTCCTTTCAATACCTTTAGCGATGACGAAAAGCCCACCGATCCTCTGGCACAGGAAGTTCTTCGTTACATGGCAGATACCTCCAAGACATCTGTATCATGGAACTTCACTTCCTTCCCTAGCCAGCAGTTCAAGGATGACTTCGGCGCAGCTCTTCTGGAGTATGCTTCCGGTTCCATCGACTGGGATACTGTAAAGACAACCGTAGTTGAAAGATGGGCAGCTGAAAAGGCCGCAACCGCAGCTAACTAAGCTCCATCGACAAAAAGACAATAACTTAATCCATCTTATATAACTTCAGACACAGGGGGCGGTGGTGGTACCACGGCCCCTGTGTTTGTAAAAAAGGAGACAGGCTTATGCAAAAGACATTAAAAAGATATTTTCCCATTTTTGTACTGCCTACCCTGATCGCGTTTTCCTTTGCTTTTATCATACCGTTTGTCATGGGCGTATATCTGTCCTTTTGCAAATTTAAGACAATTACAAACGCGCAATTTGTAGGCTTAGATAATTACATTAAAATTTTTGCGGACAAAGATTTTGTCAACGCATTTGGATTTACTCTAAAATTCTCCGTAGTGTCCATTGTCACCATTAATGTGTTTGCCTTCATTCTGGCACTGGCATTGACGAGAAAGATCAAAGGAACCAACCTGTTCCGTACAGTATTTTTCATGCCGAACCTGATCGGCGGTATCATTTTGGGATATATCTGGCAGCAGATGATCAACGCAGTATTGTTAAAATACGAGACAACACTGGTGGCGAATCCGACCTATGGATTCTGGGGTCTGATCATTCTGATGAACTGGCAGATGATCGGTTATATGATGATCATTTATGTAGCCGGACTGCAGAATGTACCTACGGATCTGATCGAAGCAGCAGAGATCGATGGAGCTACTTCGTTACAGACATTATTCAAAGTGAAAATTCCGATGGTTATGCCATCCATTACAATCTGTACTTTCCTGACACTTACAAACGGATTTAAACTTTTCGACCAGAACCTTGCATTGACAAACGGTGGACCGGACAAGATGTCAGAAATGCTTGCCCTGAATATCTATTATACATTCTATGGAAGAACTGGCTGGGAAGGTGTAGGACAGGCGAAAGCAGTTATCTTCTTTATTATAGTAGCAGTTATCGCACTGGCACAGAACAGACTGACCAGAACAAAGGAGGTACAGCAGTAATGGCAAAGAAAGTAAAAGAAAATAATGAGGTAAGTGCTGTAAGAAGATCAAAACACGGAGGAGTGCTGACCGTATTTTTCAGTCTGCTGACCGTTTTTTATCTGTATCCGATTTTTCTGGTGCTGATCAATTCCTTCAAGAAAAAAGGATTTATCACAAAAAATGCATTTGCACTGCCGGATGAGAGATCCTTTACCGGATTGTCAAATTTCATCCGGGGTATTGAAAAAACAAACTTTTTTCAGGCGTTTGGCTACTCGGTGCTCATCACCGTTGGCTCTGTTGCAGTGATCATCTTATGCACCTCCATGTGTGCATGGTATATTACAAGAGTACATAATAAAGTGAATGCAACCATTTATATGTTATGTCTGTTTTCCATGATCGTACCATTCCAGATGGTAATGTTCACCTTGTCAAAACTGGCAAATATGATGCATCTGAGCAACCCGGTCGGTATCATTTTAGTATACCTTGGAT
>OHUI01000417.1_pt1 | contig 24007 bp, 20 predicted proteins | sample 1579231 | NCBI WGS metagenome assembly OHUI01 (sample SAMEA3882509, study PRJEB24775) | human gut metagenome | biome: human-associated habitat; feature: intestine environment; material: feces | place: Netherlands | collected 2009/2010 | reverse complement strand
GATATGCTTCACAATTGCAAGCCCCAGTCCGGTGCCTCCGGTGGACTTGGAGCGGCTCTTGTCCACGCGGTAAAAACGCTCGAAGATCCTCTCCTGGTGTTCCTTGGAGATCCCGATTCCGGTGTCTTTTACTATCAGGTAAGTATGGTCCTCTCTGGCATAGGTCTGTACATCCACGCTTCCTCCCGGGTTGTTATACCGGATGGCATTATCGCACAGATTGTATAGCAATTCCTCCATCATCTGCCGGTTCGCCGTTACGTAGCACTCCGTACCGGAGAGGGCAATAGTCACATTATGTTTCTCGGCACTCATGGAGAGCATTTCCACACAATTCTGTGCCATCTCATGAAGATCCAAAAGCTCCGTATCCGCTTCCCCTTCCGTGCCATCCAGCTCCGACAAACGAATAATATCATTGATCAATGTAAGTAGACGATTTGCGCTGTTATGAATCCCGTGAGCAAAACGCACCGTATCCTGTTCGGAAGCCATTCCGGTCTCAATCAGCTCCGCATATCCTGAAATAGATGTCAGCGGAGTCTTCAGTTCGTGAGATACATTTGCACTGAATTCCTGACGCATTCTGGCATTTTTCATAATGTCCTCATGCTGTTTGCGGATCATGACCATGAACGGTGTCAGCTCCTCATAGGTCTGCATTTCCGTACACTCACCTATGTTCTCTGCCAGTTTTTCAATAGGGGCGATCAGCTTCGCGGTCAGCACTTTGGCCGCCACCATGCACAAGATCAGCAGCACTATGAAAATACCAGCCATCATAGGCAGTGCCTGGCTGAAAATGCTGTAAATACTCCTGGCATCTTTGGACAGACGTAAGATACTGCCATCTGCAAGCCGGATGGCATAATAAAAAGTGGACCGGGATAACGTCTCGGAATTACGGACCGCCTCGCCCTCTCCGTCCTGCATGGCTTCCCGGATCTCGGGTCTGGAAGAGTGGTTTCCCATGGCCACGGAATCCGCTTCATTATCATACAATACCCGGCCGTCACTGCCAATGATGGTCAGTCGAAGATCCGATTCCACCGGCACACCGCTTTGCTCAATTTCCTCTACGGAAGAGCAGTTGCTCAGCAACAATCCATAGCTTTTCAGATCCTCCAGTACCTGTCTGCGAAACAGATCATAATAGACCACTGTGATCAATACCATCGTCAGCAGGATCGTCACCGTGGCAATGAGGATCATCATTTTGTTAATCTTTTTCTTCATCTTCTGTTACGCTTTCTCACCGTTCATAATGTATCCCACATTACGTACCGTCTTGATCAGGCTGCCCTCTTCCTTCAGCTTCTGACGCAGAGTCTTGATATGCATATCCAGCGTTCTGGACTCTCCCTCGAAATCGATCCCCCAGACACGGTCTAAGATCAGTTCTCTGGTAGTCACAATGCCGGCATTGGTCATCAGAAGCTTTAACAGTTCATATTCCTTGTAAGTCAGCTCCACCGGCTCTCTGCCCACCATTACGGAATGCTTTTCTCTGTCCAGCACAATATTGCCAAGCTTCAGCACCTTATCCTTTTCCTGGGTCTTCTGGCTTCTGCGAAGCATTGCCTTTACTCTGGAGATCAGCTCCATAACGCCGAAGGGCTTCGTGATATAATCGTCTGCTCCCAGATCCAGTCCTTTTACCTTATCAATCTCCGTGGTCTTGGCCGTCACCATGATCACCGGCACCAGTACTGTATCCTGTCTGGTACGTAGCTTTTTCACGATACTCAGTCCATCCTCATCCGGCAGCATAATGTCTAACAGGATCAGATCCGGTGCTGTCTCGTTCAATGCCGCATAGAAATCTGTGGCGGAGTCAAATCCTTTTACCTCGTACCCTACATTGGCCAACGCAAAGGTCTCAATCTCCTGAATGTTTTTATCATCTTCTACTACATAGATCAATGCCATCTCACAGCACTCCTCTCTGACTGTGCTTTCTCTTCTTAACTATACCTCTGTAAATCCTTACTCCGCAAGTAATTTTGCATTCTTTTCCATAACACGATCCTGCTTTGTGGGAGGTAACTGGTATTTTTCACGGCATGCCATCACTTTACCCTGAAAATCCAGATTATCCTCCTGGCGCAGTTCATCCAGATAAGCATGCGTATCGAATTCATCTTCATTCACCTGTACCAGGCAGACCGCAATGTTGGAGCAGTGATCACTGACACGTTCAAAGTTCGTGATCACATCGGATAAAATGAATCCCAGTTCAATAGTGCATTTTCCCTTACGGAGTCTGCGCACATGACGCTGTTTCACATCCAGGCTCAATCCGTCAATAACCTCTTCCATGGGTTCTACCTGTCTTGCCAGGTTCAGGTCTCCCTTTATAAAGCTGTTCATGGTAATATCCAGAATGTCATGTACCGCTCTTTCGAATACCTTCAGTTCTTCCTGTGCTTTATCGGAAAAATCCAGCTTTTTGTCATACATTTCCTGCGCAGCTTCTTTCACATTGCGGGCATGGTCGGAAATCCTCTCAAAATCACCGATGCAATGTAAAATAGTGTTCAGTGTCTCGCTGTCTTTACCGGACAGCTGTCTGGAACTGAGCTTCACCAGATAAGTGCCAAGCTCATCCTCAAAGCGATCCACATCTGTCTCCATCTGTGCTACCTGCTCTGCTTTTGCCTCGTCATACCCCTGCAGTAATTCCATGGCGAGGTCCATTGCCTTGCGGGATTTGTCTGCCATAACAGACGCTACCTGTCTGCTCTGTTCTACCGCATAGGCAGGTGTATCCAGGAATCGGGGATCCAAAAGGCTCAGTGTCTTGTCTGTCTCAGACATTTCCTTCACATCTTCATGCGTAGGCAGTGTCAGGCAGGCAAGCTTTACCAGTCCATTGGAAAATGGCAGCAGTACCAGCGTGGCAGCAACATTAAAGCAGCTGTGGACCACTGCAATGCCGAAGGGGGTTGCCACTTCTCCCAAAAAAGCAAAGGGATGAATGGCATTTGCAGTATAAAAGATTCCAAGGAACAATATCGTTCCGATAATATTGAAATACAAGTGGATCAGTGCCGCACGCTTTGCGTTGCGGGAAGCACCGATACCGGAGATCATAGCGGTAACACAGGTACCGATATTCTGTCCCATGATAATGGGAACTGCTGCGCCGAAGCTTACCGCTCCGGTCATGCACAGTGCCTGCAAAATACCTACAGATGCGGAAGAGGACTGGATCACCGCTGTGAGAATGAGTCCTGCCAGCACACCAAATACGGGATTTTGGAACTTGATCAGCAGATTGGTAAACTCCGGTACCTCTGCCAGAGGTGAAACTGCTGCGCTCATGGAATCCATGCCAAACATCAGAATTGCAAAGCCCACCAGGATGGTTGCCGCATTTTTTAATTTATCTTTATGGGAAAACAGTAAAATACCCACACCCACGATTGCCAGAATCGGCGAAAAAGAACTGGGTTTGAGCATACGGATCCAGAAGGCATCACTCTCAATGCCTGCAAGGCTTAAGATCCAGGAGGTCACCGTGGTACCGATATTGGCGCCCATGATAATGCCCACTGCCTGTTTCAGGCTCATAATGCCGGAATTGACAAATCCGACTACCATTACAGTGGTAGCAGAGGAGGACTGGATCACGCCGGTGACCACCGCACCCATCAAGACTGCCTTGATCGGGTTGCTGGTCAGTTTCTCCAGGATACGCTCCAGACGTCCGCCGGATGCCTGGGACAATCCATCACCCAATAGATTCATTCCGTATAAAAACAGTGCAAGTCCTCCTACCATCTTCAGCAAATCAAAAAAGTCCATACTCTAATCCTCTCATTTTACATAACATACTTTACATTTTCGGTTTCTATCTACACTTTATCTTGCTTATGTAAAATGCAATATCTTCGAATGTAAAATTTATGTAAAATTGCAACGATGCAGAGCCATGAACCTTGCCGGATACTCGTCGAATGCTGGCATTCGTAAGAGTATATGGCAAAGGTTCTTTGGCGAGCACGCCTCAATGAGCAAAAGCAAAGCCTCGCAGAGGCGATTTTGCGAATTGAGGCTCTGCATTGTTGCCAGGATTTTGCGAATTGGGGCTTAGCATCGTTGCCGGGATCATCGAATTCTAGTATAATTTTACCCCTTCCATATCTCCGGTCATACGGAAGATCGCCCACTGGGCAATATTTACTGCATGGTCGCCTACCTTTTCCAGGTACTTTGCCATCATCAGATAATCCACCACACGATCAGCATCCAGATTCTGTTCCCGGATAGCCTGCATCATCTCTTTCTTCATATCGTTAAAGAGGTCGTCCACCACATCGTCATGCTCCACAACTTTTTGGGCATTCGCTTCATCTCCCTCCACGAAAGCCTCCACAGAATTATGGATCATATCCTTTGCCTCTTCCATCATTTTCAGAAGCAGCTTTTCCTGTTTTCCCTCAGAATTCATATTCCCCATCCGCAGATACAACTCCACCATATCTGCCACATGATCACCGATCCGCTCAATATCTGTTACAACCTTTAATGCCGCACTCACCAGCCGCATATCTCTTGCCACCGGCTGTTGTCTGGTCAGCAGACTTAAGCACATAGCTTCAATGCTTCTCTGCATATCCACCATTTTGTGATCCGTATCCAGCAGAGTCTTTAAAATATCCTCTTTGTTCTCCCGGATTCCATATAACATATGATCATAACTGATCTCCGCATGTTCTCCCATCTCCGATACTTTGTTTTTCAAAGTCTCAAGATCCTGCTCAAATAATACTCTGGGTGACATCTCCCATTCCTCCTATCTTTTCATTCAAAATCAACCAAACCGTCCGGTGATGTAGTCTTCTGTCCGTTTATCCTGGGGTCTTGCAAAGATCTCGGAGGTTGCATTCTTCTCGACCACTTCTCCTACCAGGAAAAAAGCGGTATCATCTGACACTCGGGCTGCCTGCTGCATATTGTGGGTTACGATGACCACAGTGTACTTTTTCTTCAGGGTCTCCATCAATTCCTCGATCTTTAATGTAGAGATCGGGTCCAGGGCGGAAGTAGGTTCATCCATCAGAAGCACCTCCGGGGATACTGCCAGTGCCCTGGCAATACACAGTCTCTGCTGCTGCCCGCCGGACAGACCCAGTGCAGATTTATGCAGACGGTCCTTTACTTCTTCGAAGATAGCGGCACCCTGCAGGGAACGCTCCACGATCTCATCCAGTTCCTTTTTATTCTTGATGCCATGCAGTCTTGGACCATAGGCAATATTGTCATAGATAGACATGGGAAAAGGATTTGGCTGTTGGAATACCATACCCACCTTTTTACGAAGCAATGTGGTATCCACCCGCTTATCGTAAATGTCCTCTCCGTCCAGGATCACTTTTCCTTCGACTCTGCAGCCATCCACCAGATCATTCATCCGGTTCAGGCAGCGCAGGAAAGTGGATTTGCCGCAGCCACTGGGACCGATAAATGCGGTGATGGCATGATCTGCGATCTCCATATTTACATTTTTCAGTGCGTGGTTCTCTCCGTAATGGAGATTTAAGCTTTCCACGGTTATTTTACTGTTAGCCATAAAGGTCTCTCCTTTTTGTGATTTCTCTTACTCTCGTCTCAATTTATTTGCTGCCAGCTTGGTCAGCAGATTCAGGATCAATACAATAACAATGAGAACACATCCGATTCCAAATGCGTTGTCATATTGTCCCTTCTGCATCTGCAGATACAGTTCGATCGTCAGGGTTCCGCCGGACTCCATTGCCTTATGGGCCAGCTTCGCCAGATTGTCCCCGAAAGCTCCGGTGAACTTCGGCAGCTTATAATCGCTTCCCGCGGTAAATAAGAGTGCAGCGGATTCTCCCACGATACGTCCCAGTGCCAGGATGATACCGGTGACGATACCCGGCATGGAGGACGGCAGAAGGATGGTACGGATCATATGCCATTTTGTGGATCCCATTCCCAGAGCACCGGTACGATAGCTGTCCGGTACGGTTCGCAGAGCTTCCTGCGTATTTCTGGTGATCAGCGGCAGCACCATCAGGGTCAGGGTAAAAGAACCGGTGAGTAGCGAATAACCGAATCCCAAAGTCTCTCCGAAGAAGATCATACCGAATAGGCCGAAAATAATAGAAGGAATACCGGACAGGGTCTCGGTGGTAAATTCAATGAGGGAGACCAGCTTGCCGGGTTTGGCATATTCGTTCAGGTAAATAGCGCTTCCCACACCAATGGGGGTTGCGATCAGCAGAGTGATCACGATGATGTACAGAGTATTTAACAAGTTACCGGCAATACCCGTGGTCTGTTTTCTGGCACTGGTCACAGTCGTTAAAAATGCCCAGTTCACGGTGTGAATGCCTTTCACAAAGACATATAGGATAATTCCCAGCAAAAGTGCCACCGCCAGTGTGGCGGAGATGTAAATAGCTGCCAATAGCAGCATGTCAGTGGGGCGTTTTCTTTTTACATATAAGGTGTCTTTATTCATTGTCATCCGCCCCCTTTTTCAGTATTTTATTCAGCGCTACATTAATGACCATAATGAATACAAACAACACCAGTCCGATGGTAAACAACACCTGTCTGTGCAGTCCGGAAGAATATCCCATCTCGCTGACAATGGCTGTGGTCAGGAATCGCACGGAGTTAAAGGGCAGGGGCACATTCACGCTGCTGCCGGATACCAGTGTGATAGCCATAGCCTCTCCGATAGCTCGTCCCACTCCAAGAACGATAGCGGTCACAATTCCGGATTTGGCTGCCGGAAGGATGGATCGAAAAATGGTCTGCACATGGGAAGCACCCAGTGCCAGGGAGGACGATTTTATTCCGGCGGGAACGGCGCGTATGGAAGTCTCGCTGATATTGATCACCGTGGGCAGGATCATGATCGCCAGTACGATCACGGCAGACAACAGGTTCGCACCTCCGGTGAACTGGTGTGTCGTGGATCCCCGGAAGATCAGTCTTTCTAATTGATACATGAGCGGATTCAATAAGTAGATTCCCAACAATCCGTAGATAACGGAAGGGATGCCGGCTAACAGCTCTACCGCAGGCTTTACAATGGCAGCTAAGGGTCTGGGTGCCACCTCTGCCAGAAATACCGCTGTCAGTACGCCGATGGGTACACCCAGTAAAATTGCCAGTGCTGTACCAACGATAGAAGTCAGGATAACCCACAGAATACCGAATTTCGGCTCTGCCGCCGTCGGCATCCATTCTGTACTGAACAGAATCTCTTTTAATCCCACTTTTAAAATTGCCGGAGTACCACTGATGATCATATATAAGGTAATGGAAACTACCGCCAGTACAGCGAAGAAGGCACAAATCGTAAAGACTATTTGTGCCACAGTTTCCACTACCGCTTTGTTTTTTCTGTTTCCCATTACGGAAGCGTGTGTTTGACTATTCATCGCTTTTTCCTTTTCTCGATTCCGAAACTTACTTTACAGTGATCAGACCAACTTCGGAAGCGATCTGCTGTCCTTCATCGCCCATTACATAATCGAACCATGCCTGTACCAGATCGTTCTGCTCGGAGATCTCACCTTTGGTAGCCATTACAAAGGGTCTGCTTAAGAAGTAGTTACCAGCCTTGATGTTCTCTGCGGTAGCCTCTACGCCTTCCAGGGAAAGTGCCTTAACACTATCATCCAGTGCATCCAGGGAAGCGTATCCGATAGCTCCGGGAGTGGATGCTACTTTAGCGATCACAGCACCGGTGCTGTCCAGTTCGTTTGCATATTTGCAGGCATCCTTCAGGTCAACCAACTCTTCAAAAGCACCTCTGGTACCGGAACCTGCCTCACGGCCGATCACGATGATAGGCTCATCTGCGCCGCCGACTTCTTTCCAGTTGGTAACTGTGCCATTGTAGATGTTCGTCAGCTGCTCTTTGGTCAGATCTGCTACTTCGTTAGCAGGATCTACACATACAGCAATACCGTCAATTGCTACTATGTTCTCTGCAACACCTGCTGCCTTTTCCTCATCCTTTAAGCTTCTGGAAGAGTTGCCGATATCGGCAGTTCCGTTGGTAACAGCTTCGATACCTGCACCGGATCCTACGAACTCAGCAGTTACGGTTACATCAGGATATTCTTCCATGAAAGCTTCGCTCAATGCATTGGCTAACTTCTCCATAGAAGTACTTCCTACCATGGAAATGCTGCCAGACAGATCTGCGGTGGTTTCAGTAGAAGCTACTTCACTGCTTGCTGCTACAGTGCTTTCTGCTGCGCTGCTCTCTGCTACGGAAAGCTGCGCTGTGGTTGCATCACTGTTACCGCATGCAACCAATGTAGTTACTGCTAATATTCCTGCTCCGATCAGAGCTAATAATTTGCTGTGTCTTACTCTCATAATAATGTCCTCCATGTGTTTGTTTTTCTTTCTCTTGATTACGCAATCATACTAACATGGAGGAAATTCACATAATATCACAGTCCGGTAATTTATTTGTAAGATTTAGGTAAAAAGGTGAGCCGTGAAAATGGCGACGGATGCGTAGCAGACGCTTTTATGAATGCAGCGTGGGCTGAACGTAAATCAGATGCTCTCCAGAATGCCGTCAGCAATTGCCCGGGCAATCTCATCAAACCGGCTGTCAAAGAGTTCATTGTCCGCGTCCGTATTGATAAATCCCACTTCTACCAGTACCGCCGGCATATTTGTGCTGTTCAGCACCACCAGATTCGGTCTTTCGTTCACCCCCAGATTCACGAATCCCACCTGCTCCAGTCCGGCATTGATGTTGTACGCCATTCTGGCTGCCGCTCCATAGCGGTTGTAGACTAAGCTCTCCACTCCGCTGTACTGGTTCGGATAAGGACTGGAATTGCGATGGATCGAGACAAAATAATCTCCTCCCACCTCATTTCCCTCCTGCGCCTTCTGATAAGGAGACTCGTAGATATCTGTGGTCCTGGTGTAATACACATCCACTCCGTTTTCTTCTAAGATGCTTCCCACCGCCAGTGTCAGCGCCAGCGCATCCTCACTTTCTTTTCTTCCCTTATACGTGGCCCCGGGGTTTGCACCACCGTGCCCCGCATCCAATACGATCAATGGCATAAAAAAACTCCCGCATATCCTTTTGTTTCATGATATGCGGGAGTTTCCCCATTTAGATATTTATTTTAAAAGTGCTGCCGTCACTTCCTGAGGGATTACAAATTCCGGTGCTCCCATAGAACCGGGCGCCACTTCGTATTCATCAAAGGCAATGACTAGTTCGTTTTTTTCATTAAAATAGAAGTTCGTCTGCTCCGTGATCCCCTGAAAATTGAATTCCGGCATATCGTCATTATCCAGGAAATAGATCACGCCTTCGTCCGCCGCCATCTGTTCCTTCATCTGGGTCTTAATGTTCTCGCTGATCGCGGAAATATAGTCGCTCCCTTCTGCAAACAGATCTTCCAGTGTCACCACATTTCCCGTCTGTTTAGCAATCGTATAAAATTGATTATGTTCATAGCCGCTGGCCTCCGTCTCCAGGGCACTCAGCTTCACTGTATAATACAGTGCATTATCTGTAACAACCTCCTGTGTTACATGCAGTCCATGATACCCTTCCTCGGATAAGGTATCCTCGAACTGACGGATCAGTTCCTCTACCGTAGCCTCCATATCCTGGTTGACCGCTTCCACACCGTCTTCCGACAGCTTCGCCTCCGCAGCCTCCTGTCCGACACCGACTCCTTCCACACTTTCTGCAGCTGTGCCCTCCAAAGTGGCAGCACCGACTGCCACCTCTCCTGCGGGAACACCTTCTCCCGCATCTTCTCCATAAGAGATCTGTGCAAGTTCTACTTCGGCATCATGGTTATCATCGCTGTAATTGTACTGCCGCACCGTCACCAGTCTAAAAAAGCCTCCCAGCACCGGAATATTTTCCATGGCATGGGCGATCTGCATATTGGTATTTGGCAGTGCGATCAACACGATCACAGCTGCCGCTGCCGCAGTCCATGCGGAACGTCTTCGGACACGCTCCGCTCTTTTTTTCTCCATCCGGGCTCTGTCGATACCTGCCTGCAGCCGTTCCCGTCCCGCTTCGGGTATTGTCATATTCTCATACTCCTCTTTTAATTGTTTTAATTGTTCCTGTTCATTCATATCTATTCTCCATCTGTCCGGTCTATTCGGACCGTTCATGTTATCTCTTCTTATATCTTCCTATATCTCTTTGCCTGTATCTGTCTTATGTCCTGCATATATATGATGTCGGGGTCAAAATCTCCCGACTTTGCTGCCTACGGATTGCTCAGCCTGTGCTGCCCTCGAGGTTCAGCCGCAGCTTTTTCATCACCCGGTACAGTCTGCTCTTTACCGTGTTCAGGTTCTCATCCAGTATCTTCGCGATCTCCTCCAGCTGCCTGTCCTCAAAAAATCTCAGAACCACAATGGCACGATCCTTCGGGTCAAGATTTTCTATAGCACGTTTTAAATCAATATTTTCATAGATATCTTCACTTGCCGCCTGGATCTCCTCCACATCCGCGCTCTCCTTCCGGTTGCGCAGGAAGCTGCATGCCTCGTTGACCACGATCCGGTATACCCAGGTCTCCACGTATTGCGGCTCCTTCAGGCTGTCACTTTTTAAAATGGCTTTATAGGCTGCTTCCTGTACAATATCCAGCGCGTCCGCTTCATTATGTACATAACTATAAGCAAGACGGTAATACTTCTCATACCCCTCCGTCAGGGCACGCTCCACCGCCTGTTCTTTTTTTCTGTCTGACATATGTCCATTCCTCACTTTTATGAAAACTGCATGCAATCATTTTCTCTGATATTCATTTTAACACATATTCTTCTTAAGCTTTCTATTATTTTGACGCTGTATTCCCACAAAAAGTTTCACCGGCAAATCAGAAAAATATTCCCAGGTTGATTGCATTAGTAACTTCTACTGCCATGCTTCAGAAAAAGAATTGCACGACTAACTTCTGCTTTTCCCTGTTTCTTGCCATTTTCAGGTTGTTTTTCATCCCTTTCTGACCTATAATAATTAAAAATGAATGGATTTTAGGGTACACTAAAGGAAGCCTCCAAAAGTCTTTTGCACGAGTAACTTCTGGTTGCCATCAACTGTTTATTCTTTTCTGTATCCTCCTGCCTGTTTTATTTATTTCAATAGTTCAGGCTTCAGACAGATTTCATCGGGTGGGATGATCTCCAGTCCAAGCTTTTCCATTGCATTTTTGTCAAATGACTTCAGGGCCTTCTTCATGGGTGTCGAACCATGAAGTTTAGGCCTTGTTGTATTATTGATGTGATTTACCATGCGTAACACCTGCTCCTGGTTCAATCCATCAAACGAACTTCCCTTTGGCAGTACATATCTTATGTACTCATGATTCTTTTCCAGTTCTCCCTTTTGCTCAGAATGTCTCGATTCACAATAAAACACTCTGGTACGCTTCTTTCCGTCATGTCCTTTTTCAAACAACTCCGGATCTGCAAACTCACATCCATTATCTGTCAGTATTACAGGAAACAGTTCCCGAAACATTTCACTTCCCAACGTCTCTTCCAACCAGTCAAAAGTAGCTACGGTATTCTTCATTTCTTTGGTTTCAATCAGAAATGCCAGCATCAGATTGTTTTCCGGCCATAACAGCGTATGAAGTAATTTCCCGCCTTTATTTCCTTCCACTGTGTCCATCTGTACCACTCGTATGCCTTCGTTTTTCGCAATAAAATCAAGATAGTCTGAATAATGATGTCCTTCTTTTTTACGATAGCTGATTTTGGGAGTTGGAACGCTTCTCACTCTTTTTCGGTATCTTACCGTTCTCCGCATATCCAGATTTCTTGCGGTCAGATAGCCGGCACTGATATACTTATAAAGCGTTCGTTCCCCACAGGGAATCTCTTCTGCATGATGCGCCAGGATATGTGCCAGGGGCTGTCCTTTCCTGATCAGCGGGCTCACAAGACTGTCCAATGCTGCCAGTTCATCTCTGGTCATGTCTATTCCCTGTCTGGATTTCCTAAGCGTTTCACAGTACTCCTTATGGGCATAATCAGCGTTATACAGGTACTTATCAAACAGACAGCTGATGGACTTGGGACAGTTATTGCACACATAAGGCGCCTTGTGTTCTATTGGGCATGGTGCATCCACAAAGTCAGGACACAGCTTATTGCAGCTGATACACTCCCGGCATGGAATTCTGCACTTATGTCCCTTCTTCTTTTTACACACATCCCAACGCCTGCAGCTATTTCGGTATTTACACCTGTTGGGACTTGCATGAAGTATGCCATCCCTGTTTCGCAACTTATGATAACGATGCCTGCGTATTTCCTTGGAAACCGTATCAGGTGAACAGCCTATAATGTATGCAATCTCTTTAAAGGTACGATGTTCTTTCAGTCCCTTCTGAATTTCATGCCTGTCATCCCAAGTTAAATGTGTCCCCTTTTTCCTTTCTTCTTTCGGCATAGGACCTCCTTCTGCAGGAGGATACCTATTCAGTATACCATTGCATGACTAACTTATGGTTTCTATACCCAAATCAGATTTTTAAAATTCATTCAACGAAAAATATTCCCAACAGCTTCGGCTACACAAAGGATCCCGGGCTGCTCACCCGGGATCCTTTGAAAAGAGATGTATGAAACTATGCGTTGCATTTGTTCCTGTCGATCCGAAATGTAAGCTCTTACATTTCGAACCATGATTATTTTACCATTATTTCGACTATTTGGCAAACAAATTTCCATCAGTTGCGACTTTTTCGCACTTTTAGCCAAAATCACGCCTTCTTTTTTGTCTAATCCTCATATTTGAAGTAGTCAAAATCCGCTGCTTTGCGGCTTCCACAGCCTCCGTTGTTGGCATAGATGCCTACCAGCGTACCGGTATGGCGCTTGGGATCATCGGGAACACCCTCGTCACAGAGGTAAATGCAGTTCTCCAGAACTCCGACCTGCTCCCAGTTCTCTCCGTCATAGCTGTAATAGAAAGTTCTGGTCAGCTTCTCCACCACTACTTTCAGATACACAGGGCCTTCCTTCACCTTGTCCACTTCCGCCACCAGTTCCTCGCCGTGATTGCGGTTGATGACCAGCTGAATCTTCCGTCCGCCCTCATAGCACAGAGCGCATCTGGCATAGGTGGCTGTGCTGTAGTAGCAGGTCAGTCCGGCCTGTTCTCCGTCCTTATCCGGGTAGAACTCCAGCTTCGTCTCCGCCACATAGGACAGCTCCTGTTCTCTGCGTAACAACGTATTTTTCGCACGGATCTCATTCAGTTGTCCGTCTCTGGTCCAGATCCGGAAATATCCGGGACGTTCCGTCAATGACCAGGAACCGTTATCCGGGTTGCGCACGAACTCCCATTCCAGATTCAGCCTGGTATCGTTAAAATCGTCAAACAGATTTCTCTCATAAATGCACTCCGGCAGATCCGGTGCAATCTGTGTCAGGCTGGGACCTTTTCCCTCGTTGACAGTAAACCATCCATCCTCCGTCCACTGTACGGGATCCAGTGCCGACTCTCTGCCTACGGTCGTGTAATTCCCCTCATTGGGTCTTCCGCAGAGATAATAGCACCACCACTGACCGTTCTGATCCTGTACCAGCTTGCCGTGACCGGCTCTCTGGATGGGTGCAGCGGGATCCTTCTGACGCATAACTGGATTATAGGGGGAGCACTCGTAAGGGCCGTAGAAATTCTTACTTCTTCCCACGTTGATGCCATGACCGTAACCGGTGCCACCCTCAGCCACGATAGCGTAATAATAGCCGTCCTTTTTCATGATATGGGGACCTTCGGAGCAACGCTCGCCGGTGCCTTCCCATGCAGTCTTCGCAGGACCCGCCACCGCCAGTCCGTCCGCCGTCAGGGGAACTGCCTGTGCTGCCTTGGCAATGATCATATATCTGCTGCCGTCATCATCCACAAACAGGGACGGATCAATATCGTCCACTTCCAGACATACCGGCTTACTATAAGGACCCTCCGGCCTGTCGGACACCATCACCAGTTGTCTGCGCATTACGTTGTTATCACGCTTGCCGTCCGCATTCAGACGCAAAGTTACATAAACATAGTATTTTCCGTCCACATATTCGATATCCGGTGCCCAGATGCCGTGGGAATCCCGGATGTCACTAATGTCCAGCCACTCCGGATTCGTGATGGCATGGCCGATGATATGCCAGTGAACCATATCCCGGGAATGGGAAATGGGGATCGCCGGAAAATACTGGAAGCTCGAATTCACCATGTAATAATCGTCACCGACACGGATCACGGAAGGATCCGGGAAAAAGCCTCGCTGTACAGGATTGTGATAAGTTCTGGGTTCGTTCATAGGAATCTCCTTTTGCATATAATCACAGTGTTTTGTTCCTGCTCTCAGTGTATTCTTTACGGGCTCTTCTGTCGTGCCAGTTCTGTTTTCAATTTGTGACATATATTGCAGCCATTGCCGTGTTTTTTCTTATCGCATCAAGAGTTTTCGTGCCCTATTTATTCCATAATAGAGTACTGCATCCACTCATACAAAAGCTTCGTACCTTCCATGATCTCAGGAGGCAACAACGCCCTGGCTACCAGTTTCAGTTCGTCGGATTCGATGTCCGTTCTGCGAAGGTGGGCGTAATCGCCGTCAATGCTTTCTACGATATACTCAAAACGATTCATTGCAAAGTCTCCTTATTAAATATGCACTAAAATATATCCATCCTGCAACGATACGGACCCATCCGCCGGCCACTCCGGCATGGTATCGCCGATCGTCCTGGCCTGCTCCAGTATCTCAGGATCTGTAACCTGCGGGAAAGAATGTCCGTGCATCTCTAGAAAATTCATCATCTCACGGTTCGTTCCGTCAAATGCATCAAATGCCCACTGAATAAAAGGATAATTAGCCTCTCCCGTAAAACAATATCCCTGGGGTGCGAAATATTTTTCTTTCAGATGAGGATCTACTTTGTCTGTAATTGCTGCGATCACACGGTACTGCCATGAGCCATAGGAAACATAATAATCCTCCACCAGACTATACGGGGTGCTGTAATGTCCTGTAAAGATCACCGGTGTGCTCTTCCCATAATCACGTTCTATTTCCAATGCGATCTCGGTCAACACTTCTTTTGTATTCAGGTATTTGTTATAGTCTACATAAAAAGCCTGATTCAACGCAGCCGCCTGATTATATATGATGATTCCCGCCAAAACAAGATATGCCGGTCTAAGCCACGGCAGGGCTCTTCGTTCTGAAAAAAACAGATAGAGCAATAAAAAACCGATACCTGTAAAAAAGGGCATATACTGACAGGAGCGATACAATGTCACTCTTCCTTCTACAATGGTCAGGAGAAAAGGTGTAATCATCATACCCATCAGAAGAAGAAGATACCATATATCTTTTCTTCGTATTCCCAGCACTACGGCAATCATGCCCAAAACAAAAGTTGCAATCACATATCCCAGTATGGGCAAATATACCACTGCATTCACATAATACACAATCCAAAATCTTTTTAGTAACATCCATAATTCCTGGATCGGTTGATTCGAGCCGAATATTTTCAAAACTTCAGTAATACTCCGCTGATTCATAAAGCCTACCATATCCTGTAACCGGAACACCTGTATCATAACTTTAAGGATTACAGATCTCAAGATTATAACTCCCAACGTGATCGATGCACCTATGATTAACTGGCCTATCACATATCCGCTCTTTAATCTTCTGTTATCTGTAAAAGCGCGTAAATATAAAAGTAGCAATATGCCTATGATAAACAGCAGCAACATAGACTCATAACATCCTAGATAATATTTTATAGCACTTTTACGCGTCCCGGACCATTTGTCCATTCCGCTCCAAAAACATATCAATGCCAACGCTGAAAATACATATCCAATATCCACTCCGTCATGGTAGTAGTATACATACACTTCACTAATGATCGGATTGGATATGAATATGCAGGAAAATATGATATACCCTGTCAGTCCCACCTTGCGACCGAATATTCTGCGGAAAAGAACACAAAACAAGGTTGCACTGATACACAATAAAATAACGCCGATCAGTTCCATCATAAACGGCGAGAAGTCAGACAAATGAAATATTTTATTTATCAGATAGATGAACCATCTTCCCATTACGACTTCCAGTCCATCCTCCAAATACAGCGAAACAGCCGTATCATCTATTCCAATACTTGGATGCGTCATTTCAAACCCATACCCGCATATAGCAGTCAGGCATAAAATAATTACATATATTTTTTGTTGAAAAAAATATTGAAATTCCTCCCACAGTTTTTTCATGTTTTTTTCTCCGCCTTTGTTCTTACTTTATCCCAGTGTAAAGGATTTTTCCATCAACGTCAAGAACTGTAGTGGATTACGCATCCTCATTGATATCCTCGATAAACACCTAGAAAAAACAAATGCCACACCCGAGGAATTCGACGCAGCAGCGGCTTATCGCATAAATTGCTTCGCAATTCATGCGATATCCGCTGGACTTCGTCATATCCGTGACATAAAAAGTACCCGACCTCTCAAGCAAGCTTGGAGATCGGGTATTTTGCACATCCACGTTTATATCTTCGAAAATCGCTCTGCTTCGCAGAGCACGTGCTTCGCACTTATGATTTTCTCGATAAACACCCATAAAAAACAAATGCCACACCCGAAGGTGTGGCGCTTGTTTTTTCTATGGGGTGTTTACATCATTCCGCCCATACCGGCTCCACCGGCGGGCATTGCAGGAGTCTCTTCCTTGATGTTAGCTACAACGCTTTCGGTAGTAAGCAGTGTGCTTGCTACGCTGGTAGCGTTCTGCAGGGCACTTCTGGTAACCTTTGCAGGATCCAGGATGCCGGCACTTACCATATCTACATATTCCTCTTTCAGAGCATCGAAGCCGACACCGACCTCAGACTCACGTACCTTATTGATGATAACGCTGCCTTCCAGTCCTGCGTTTGCTGCGATGTGATACAGCGGAGCTTCCAGTGCTTTCAGGACAATGCCTGCACCGGTCTTCTCATCACCTTCCAGAGTAGCTGCCAGTTTAGCAACTTCCTTGGATGCATGAATGTATGCGGAACCACCACCACAGATGATACCTTCCTCTACGGCTGCTCTGGTAGCTGCCAGAGCATCTTCCAGACGAAGCTTAGCTTCCTTCATCTCGGTCTCGGTAGCAGCACCTACACGGATGACTGCAACACCGCCGGACAGCTTAGCCAGTCTCTCCTGCAACTTCTCTCTGTCGAAATCAGAAGTGGTCTCTTCGATCTGCTTCTTGATCTGTGCGATTCTGGACTGTAATGCTTCCTTGTCGCCCTCACCGTCTACGATCACGGTGTTCTCTTTCTGAACCTTAACGGATTTTGCACGACCCAGCATATCCATTGTGGTATCCTTCAGCTCATAACCAAGTTCGGAACTGATCACGGTACCACCGGTCAGGATTGCGATATCCTCCAGCATAGCTTTTCTTCTGTCACCATAGCCGGGAGCCTTAACTGCTACTACATTGAAAGTACCACGCAGCTTGTTGACGATCAGAGTGGTCAGTGCCTCACCCTCTACATCCTCAGCGATGATCAGCAGCTTAGCGCCAGACTGAACGATCTGCTCTAACAGGGGCAGGATCTCCTGAATGTTGGAGATCTTCTTATCAGTGATCAGAATATAAGGATTATCCAGAACTGCTTCCATCTTATCCATATCGGTTGCCATGTAAGCGGAGATATAACCTCTGTCAAACTGCATACCTTCTACCAAATCCAGTTCGGTCTGCATGGTCTTGGACTCTTCAATGGTGATAACACCGTTGTTGCTTACCTTCTCCATAGCATCTGCAACCAGCTGTCCTACTGCTTCATCTCCTGCGGAGATTGCTGCTACTCTTGCGATGTGCTCCTTACCGTTTACCTTCTGGCTCATCTTACCGATGGTTTCTACTGCACATGCAGTTGCTTTCTTCATACCTTTTCTCAGGATGATGGGGTTAGCACCTGCCGCCAGGTTCTTCATACCTGCATTTACCATAGCCTGTGCCAGAACGGTTGCGGTTGTAGTACCATCACCGGCTACATCGTTGGTCTTGGTAGCTACTTCCTTTACCAGCTGTGCACCCATGTTCTCGAATGCATCTTCCAGCTCGATCTCTTTTGCAATGGTAACACCATCGTTGGTGATCAGGGGTGCACCGAAGGACTTATCCAGTACTACGTTTCTTCCTTTGGGTCCTAAAGTTACTCTTACGGTATCTGCCAGCTGGTTAACACCAGCCTCTAATGCTGCACGGGCTTCTGCGCCGTATTTAATCTCTTTTGCCATAATAATCAGCCTCCAATTTATTTGTTCTTAGTCTTAATTTCTTTTCAAATTTTGCTTTTACTGAATAATTGCAAGGATGTCGCTCTGCTTTACGATGATGTACTCTTCGTCATCCAGCTTTACTTCGGTTCCGGAATATTTGGAATAGATGACCTGATCGCCAACCTTAACTTCCATCTTGACTTCCTTGCCGTCTACAACACCGCCGGGGCCTACTGCTACGACTTCTGCCTGCTGGGGTTTTTCCTTATTCTGACCGGGGAGTACGATACCGGACTTGGTAGTCTCCTCTGCAACTAACTGTTTTAATACGACTCTGTCACCTAACGGTTTCAAATTCATGATAACTGCCTCCTTAATAGCTATTTAAAAATATTATTACTCGTTTTCATTTGTTAGCACTCATTTTTATCGAGTGCTAATTGCTATAGCTTATATTAGTTTTATATGCCCAGTTTTTCAAACGTATTCACAACTATTTAAAATCTCTATTCTCATTTTTTCTCGTATTTTCTCATTTTATCTTTCGTTTTTATATAGCATGAGTGAAAATACGATTTAATATTTCGTTTATAATTATAAAAAAGAATCTCGCTTATTTCCTATGAATTAAAAAAACAGCCCGATGCTATCACCGGACTGTTTCCCATACTTACCTATAAAATTGATTTACTTTATGTTGTTTTGGCATCGTCATGGTATTTCTGCCACTTCTTCTTATAAATAAAGTAACAGGGAATTCCTACGAATACCATTCCACCTAAAATATTACCGATGGTAACGGGAATAAAGTTGTTCAGACTGTGAAGTATCGTCAGTCCCTGAATCTGCTCTGCCGTCAATCCGTATGCTTCCTGTGCTTTCGCTACGTAAACAGGATTCTGCGCAGCCATCATGCCAACGGGAATGTAGAACATATTTGCAACGCAGTGTTCGAAGCCGCCGACCACAAACGCCATGATCGGGAAGAAGATCGCCCAGACCTTACCTACGATATCCGTAGCTGCCACTGCCATCAAGATAGCAATACATACCAAAATATTACACAAAATGCCTGAGGTGATTCCCTTCAGGGGAGAAATGCCCACTTTGCCGACTGCCACCTTGATGGCATAGGCACCCAGCAGCCCTCCGGTGTAATCCAGATTACCGGAAAAGTAGATCAGGGTATCAATGATCAGGGCGCCGATCAGATTGCTGAAGTACACCACGATCAGGTTGCGGATACATTCGAACCACGTTACCTTTTTGCCAACCACATCCATGACGATCAGGCAGTTACCGGTGAAAAGCTCTCCACCTACAAATACAATGATCATCAGTCCCACGGGGAAGATAATACCTGCCACAAATCGTGCCAGCCCTACATTGTCAATGGCATGTGCCGCGGTGCTGCTGGTGGCTCCGCCCAGCGCGATAAATGCACCCGCCATAATACCTAACAGGATCATCTTGCCTAAAGGAAGATGGGCTTTACCTTCTCCGGCTTTCATGTTGGTATCAATGACTTCTGACGGCGTATTAAAATGCTGTTCCATATAACCCTCATTTCTGCACAGCTCTCATCTGCTGTACTCTCTTAACTCATTTATTCCTTATATTACACTACTTTCATGATAGTAAGCAAGATATTCACTCCATGTATCTGATTATATACATTTCTGTTTTCAAAGTGGAATCTCGTTTACAAAACGGGAAACTCGGATAACTATTGAGCAGCGTCTGATTTTGTCGACAAAGAGTCTTTTTTTGTAATTTTTTTGCCTTTTTTTGCAAAAAAATGCTAGACAAAAGACATAATGTGTACTATACTAAACTTGTTCGGTGAGAGCCGAACCGCTTATATAAGTAGATTTCCGGAAGAATTCCCCTTTTACACAATTAAAGTGGCTGCAGGTTTCCCGCCTGCGGCTGCTTTAATTGTGTTATAAGATAGTTTTTAAGCTTTGCTTTAAAATTGCAAAAGTTTTTGCAAAAATTTAAAATTTTCACTTGCTAAGTGATAAGTATCTATGCTATAATAGCTTTCGTCAGTGGTTCAGCTGATACAATTTCATAGGGGAATAGTACAGCGGTAGTGCGGCGGTCTCCAAAACCGTTAACGGGGGTTCGATCCCCTCTTCCCCTGCTAAGAAAAGTCGATTTTATCGGCTTTTTTTATTTCTGTTTTAGATACAATTTCACCCCGGCACGACGCGATTCATAGATCTGCGCCATGCCGGGGTGTTGTCTTTACAGCTATATTGTTATATCTCCTCTTTCTCCGAATCCGGTGCGATCACAGATCCGATGGCGGTCGCGTAATCAGAGTACTCCGGAATGCTGATCTTCACATCCCACAGGCTCTTGAAATCCTCGATGATCTGGCGGCACTCGAAGAATTTAGTCAGTCCGCCGATCAGGATATACTCTTTGATGCCGGTGCTCATAGATGCCAGGATTCCTGCCTGGCAGATATTCTCGATCACCATATGTACAATACCTGCCGCGATATCCTCCGGTTTGGACTGGGCATCTGCCTTACCAAAATTAGAAGCCGTCACATCCAGATTCAGGCCCGGCAACTTTTCTTTGGCCAGATCTGCGATCCGCAGGTCTATCTTCGCCACATCACCCTTACGGGACAACGGCACAATTTCATGAATGTCGCCGGTATTCAGCATGATCGAGGACAGTCCACAGATCGTTCCGCCTCCTAAGCCGACACCACCCAGGTGCTTCATCTCCTTCTCCGTCACTTTGACGAAGAAGCTTCCGGTACCCATACTGATGACAATGACTTCCTTTTTATCCGTAAGATAATATCCTCCGGTACCTGTAGCGACGAATTCATCCACTTTATAGGTAGGACGATCATATACCGCTTTCTCCACATATTTGCTTCCCACACCGGTGATATAGACTCCTTCCACATCAGCCAGTTCCAGATTATTCTCATACAGATATCTTCCGAATGCACCATAGAGAGATGCCACCTGGCTATCTGCCTTGACCGCCATGGGCGGAAGCATATGTTCTCCTTCAAAAGCTACGATTTTTGTCGTACTGCTACCGATATCGATTCCTATTTTGACAGGCATGTTTTCAACCTCCTCATATCACTTAACTGTTCATCGTCTCATTTCCAGATACATTTCCACAGTTCGAGACCGTCAGCCAAACACTTTATCCACAGCATCCTGTACAGAACTGACGCCAATGACCCGGATCTTACTTCCTTTTTTACACTCTTCCAACGAGACAAACGGCACCACACATTCTTCGAAGCCCAGCTTCTCTGCCTCTGCCACGCGTTGTTTTGCCATGCTGACTGCCCGGACCTCGCCGCTTAATCCCACTTCACCGAAAGCGACCAGTTTCGGATTCAGTGCCTTATTCCGGAAGCTGGACAGAATCGCCAGCACGATTCCCAGATCGATCGCCGGTTCCTGGATCTTGATACCTCCGGTGATATTCACGTAGGCATCACAGGAAGATAATTGCACTCCGGAACGTTTCTCCAGCACTGCCATCAGGAGATTTACACGGTTGAAATCCGTACCGGTGGTCTGTCTTCTGGGAATTCCGAAATTGCTGTGGCACACCAGCGCCTGCAGTTCGATCAGAAGCGGCCTGGTGCCCTCCATAGTACATGCCACCACAGAGCCACTGGCATTCTCCGGCCGTCCGTTCAACATATATTCCGAAGGGTTCTTCACCTCCGCGAGTCCCGTCTCCCGCATCTCGAAAACACCGATCTCGTTCGTGGACCCGAAACGGTTCTTCACCCCACGCAGGATACGGTAGGAAGCATGTCTGTCCCCTTCAAAATAAAGTACCGTGTCCACCATATGTTCCAACACTCTGGGTCCCGCTACGGTTCCTTCTTTTGTTACATGTCCCACAATAAAAATAGAAATCCCTAATCCTTTTGCCAGTTGCAACAGGATGCCTGTGGATTCCCGCACCTGTGATACGCTTCCCGGTGCTGCAGATACATTTTCATTATACATGGTCTGAATGGAATCTATGATCACGACCTCCGGCTTGCTCCTGCGGATCACTTCGCCGATGATGTCCAGATTCGTCTCACACAGCAGGAGCATATGTTCCGAAAATGTGCCAAGCCTGTCCGCCCGCATCTTGATCTGTACCTTGGATTCCTCTCCGGAGATATACAATACCTTATGTCCGGCCTCTGACAGATTGTGACACACCTGAAGCAGCAGGGTAGATTTACCGATCCCCGGATCGCCTCCTACCAGAGTCAGGGAACCCTGTACGATTCCGCCACCGAGCACCCGGTCCAGTTCTTTTATCCCGGTGAGTGTCTTGTTCTCCTCACGGATCGCGATTTCAGATAATACACAGGGTTCGGAAGCCTCTCTGCGCTCTCTTCTGCTCCCGGTGCCGGTGTTTTTCAATACCGTTTTATCTATCGTCTCTTCCACGAAAGTGTTCCACTCTCTGCAGCCGGGGCATTGTCCCAGCCATTTCGTGGATTCATAGCCACAGTTCTGACAGAAAAAAACGGTGGCTGTCTTACCTTTTGCCATGCTCTCTCCTCAATCGTTATAAAAAAGAGCCCAGACACGAAGTACTACAATATCCTCCGTGTCTGGACTCCTTTGCAGTGCGCCTTTACGCCTCTACGATCTTCACAGGTACTTCCCCTGCTGCTTCCAGTTCTACACTCAGGCTCAGCTTTCCGCCAAGTCCGGTCTTCATGGTTCCTACGTTCTTACCGTCAATAAATACTTCGTACTCGGTGTCGTCCTTTAATCCTACTGTGATCTGAGAATCTTCATCACCTTCTACGATGAATTCTACACTGTTATCGGACTCTTTGAACTCCAACACACTGGTTCCGGGAACAGATTCATATAAAAACATACCGTTCTTCTCCAGCTTTGTCATCTCATTGTAGGTCTTAACCTTCAGCAGATCCCCTGCATGCTCATAATCTTCTACCTTTGCCTTCTTGGCCAACTTATGATTACCAAAGCTGATAGATCCGTCTGCTTCACTGCGAAGTATTTCTTCCACTACTGCCATCTGTCTGTCCTCCTGAAAGTAACTGCATCCGCAACACTTCTTTATCTTTCGTCCTTTGCGAATGGGGTTTGAATAGTTACAGTATAATATATCTCACCCTGTTTTTCTACAAAAAAATTTTTAAATTTTGTAACTATTCAGAGTCATTTAAATATCATTGAATATTCGTCGAATGCTTGCATTCGTAAGAATATTTCATGATATTTATAAGACGAAGTAACCTCAATGAGCAAAAGGAAAGCTCTGCAAGAGCGATTTTGCGAATTGAGTGACTGAATAGTTACAAATGCTTAATTCTTAACCGTAAATACGACTTTACCATTCTTAAATCCTGCAGAAACCTTATCTCCCGGCACCACCTTTTTCAGCAGTATCTCTTCTGCCAGAGCATCCTCTACCACTGACTGGATCGCACGCTTTAAGGGTCTTGCACCCATCTTATTGTCAGCATATTTTTTCACCAAATGCTCCTTCAGTGCTGCAGTGATCGTCAGATGGATGCCCAGCTGGTCCTCGCATCTCTTATACAGATTGGATGCCAGCAGATTTACGATCTCTTTCATATTCTCATTGTTCAGCTGGTGGAACACGATAATGTCATCGATACGGTTGATGAATTCCGGCTTGAAGCTGCGC